>Ga0233444_10005896_pt1 | contig 11127 bp, 5 predicted proteins | sample SI_124_October20_6_FD_182792 | JGI IMG/M metagenome (GOLD analysis project Ga0233444, IMG submission 182792) | Seawater microbial communities from Saanich Inlet, British Columbia, Canada - SI_124_October2016_10_MG | ecosystem: Environmental > Aquatic > Marine > Inlet | place: Canada: British...
GGTCCCGTTTGCGGCGGCCGAGGACGGTCCGGCGGCCGAGGGGGGTCCGGCGGCCGAGGAGGGTCCGGCGGCCGAGGACGGCCCGGCGGCCGAGGGGGCAGCTTTGGCCTTACATTCGCGCTCTGCTTCCTCCACCTGGTCCATCTGAATGAGTTCAATGACCTCATTTGGATAAGCAGCGTCCCGCATGCTGGCTCTGGTCATTTCGTTCAGCACCCTTTGCGCAACCTTCTCGGCCACGCAGTACCGCCCCCACAGCGGTGTCCTCACACTCACCTGGCTGAGGCGCGTCCTCAAACTCTGCACAAAACGCCGGAGCAGTCTCGTGGCCAACAAAAAGTAGTCTGCGGTATTCTGTTCCCTCGCCAGGGTAACCACCACGCTTTTCCTCTCCTCCTCGCCCACAACCAGTCCCAAAACTCCACCGCTGTTCCAGAGTTTTTGGACAAAGCGCGTCGTGTCCGTGGTCTTCCTCAACAGCTCAATGTCGTGCTGTTGAAACCCCGGGGCCGCCATCGCGCGCCCGACCGCTGTTCCGCGCTTCCCCATTGTCAGCACGCCCGCGATGCCTTATGTAATCCGACAACCCTTTGCAACTTTTGCGCATGCCGTGCCGAGAAGGCCGGCACCCGTACGGTCCGCCGCCGACATCGTGCGCGCGCGCGCGATGTCGGCGCCGCGCTTCCACTTTCGCCCCAACTCCAAGTTTCGACACAAGTCGGAGGTGCAGTCGGCCATGATGGAGGCGATCCGCGCGCGCGACAACGAGAACGTGATCATCGTCGCGCCGTGCGGTTGCGGCAAGTCGGCGGTCATAGCCGAGGCGCTCATGGAGGCGGGCACGGTGGGGCTCGTGCTGTGCAACGAGTCGCAGGGGGTGTACCAGATGGCCGACGCCTTCCTGGAGAACACGTCGATCCAACCGCACCAGCTCTTCGTGTACAGCGGCAAGCAGCGGCAAACGCCCCTGAGCAGCCGGTTCTGCTACCTGATCACGACCTACGGCATGGTCGCGGACACGGGCGCGCACCGGAGCGAGGAGAGCAAGCGGGTGCGCAACTTTGTGCTGCGCACCAAGTGGGACATGGTCTGCTGCGACGAGTTCCACCACGCGTACGCGCCCACGTACCGGCCTCTCGTCGAGGCGCTCGCGGCAAAGGCCAGGCGCGTGGTCGGCTTCACGGCCACGCTCTTCCGCAGCGAGCTGTGCCACGGCAACGAGCTGAGCCTCGAGCTCGAGGAGAAGGCCTTCGACTGGTTTGGGCCCGTCGCGCACCGGAGCAAGTGCAAGGACCTCGAGGACGCGGGGCTGATTGCCAAGATCGTGCGCGCGTCGGTCCTGTGCGACTTCACGCCCGACTTTGCGCGCGCGTGGGGGCAGGTCAAGGGGTCGCAGAAGATGTACCTCGCGGCCCTCAACCCGGCCAAGCTCAACGCGCTCCAGATCCTCTGCAACCTGCACAAGGCGAAGCACCACGTGGGCATCGTCTTTGCCAATCACCTCCTCGTGGCGCAGGTGGCCAGGGAGTGCCTGGGCGACGGGTGGGCCGTTCTCTCGGGCGGCGCGGCGCACGGCGACGAGGAGCACCACAGCGCGGAGCACAACAGCGAGATCGTCAAGGCGTTCAACGCGGGCAAGCTGGACGGCATGATCTGCACCGCGGTGGGCGAGAGCTCGATGGACGTGCACATTCCCAGGTTTTGCTACGTGTGCGTGCTCGACGCCGACGCGGGCTTCGCGAGCGCGTCGCAGAGGCTCGGTCGCCTCTCGCGCAACAGCCGCGTCAACGCCAGGGACGGCGAGTCGCCCGAGCAGGTCCGGCAACGGCGGCTCAAGGAGCAAAAGCAGGCGTGCTACTACGAGCTGCTGACGCGCGACACGACGGACGAGCGCGCCGCGCGCGAGCGGCGGCACCTCTTCAAGATCGAAGGCTACAACGACGAGAATCGCGTCTCGTACGGCGCGCTCTTGTCGAAGGCCAAGGCCAACGACTGGGCGCTGCCGCACGACACGCGGCCCAAGGACCTGGACCTGCTCAAGCGGATCCTCATGTACACGTCGCTGAGCGACGTGTGCGTGCGGGCCAACGCCGAGGCGACCGAGCGCAACCGGGAGGCGCGCAGCGTCGTCAAGAAGCACAAGGACGCCGCCTCCAACTCCAGGTCCTCGATCATCCGCAACCGGCACCGCCAGAAGATCCCGGGCGCGCAGAAGGCGCTCAAGCAGAAGAAGGAGGAGACCCGCGCCATCAAGTACGAGCAGATTCGCAACCAGCCGATGAACACCGAGACGCAGGACGTCTTCCGCGCGCTGAACCTCCCCCTGCGCGCGCTGGCGGCCGCGGGCCTCTACGAGGACGTCGTTTTCGACTTGCCGCCACCGGGTGTTGTGGATCAAACTTGCGCATGCTAGATGCATTCAATATCTCGAGCTCGAGATCCGTTTGCTTCACCAACTATTCGAGCACCCGAGGAAGGGCAAAGTGCTCGTAAAAAAGTCTCTTAAGAATTCAATGCAGTGAGTTCTATACATTTCCTCTAAATAATCGACCCTTAGTCCGAATCGCTGTCGCTGTCGCTGGCGCTGTCGCTGGCGCTGTCGCTGACGCTGCCACTGCCGTCGTTCCCGTCGTCGTTCCCGTCGTCGTTCCCGTCGTCGTTCCCGCCGACGTCCATCGCCCCTGCGGTGGAATCGGCCCAGCGCAACGGCACCCGGCGCGCTGGCGGGCACGGGTCCGCGATGCGCAGCGCGTCGCCATCCGAGCCAAGGATCTGCGCAGCATCCTCGCCGGCCATCAGGTCGCGCTTGACGTCGAGCCAAGCGCCGTCATTGCCCATGCGCACCTTGGGCGCGTGCGCGCCGCTCAGGCAGGTGCGCACGTTGCGGAAGGGGCGATGGTCGTCGTTGTCGATCGCCAGGACGTCTCTGGGCATGAACCTGTTCGCGCTCTTGCTCTTGCCGCTGCCCCTCGAGCCCCCGAGCGGCTGGTTCAGAAACGGCTCGTACTCGAGGGTGTTGTGCTTGCTGATGCTTCCGAGCGCCGCGCCAAGCGTCATCTTCCGGCCCTCGGTGCTCTCGCCAGAGATCTGGCTCAGCAGCAGCTCGGCGTTGCCGTAGAGCTTGCACAGCTTGCGCGTGTGCTTGGTCGCGAGCAGGTTGAGCTCCCAGTCGGAGGGCAGCGTCCACGCCCCCATGTCGACGAAGCCGCGCCCGACCTTCTGGTAGAGCGACGACATGTTGCGACCCGCGGCCTCGTCGGAGGACAGGCTCATGTACCGGGGCACGAAGCGGTGCGTGGTGCCGCTTGCGACGACCTGGCTGTCCAGCGCGCCCACGGAGAGCATGCCCGACCCCATCGTCGCAACCTTGCAGATGCCGCAATTGGCGTGCGTCGCCTCGGTGGCCTCCTGCACGGTTGCAAACCCGCGCACGCTGAGACGCAGCGCGATGCCGTTGAGGTCTGTCATCGTGGGCGCGTGGCGCTCGGCGTAGTTGTCCGTCGGCGTGCAGTCGTTGATCATGGTGTCCGCATTGGGCAGCGCGTTGGGCTCGGGGTCGTGCGGGGGTAGCGGTTCCCACGGGTCGTCGTCGTCGTCGTCGTCGTCGTCGTCGGCCATGGCCATGGCGCCGCCGCCGTCGTCGTCGTCGTCGTCGTCGTCTTCGTCGCTGCTGGATCCCGACTCGAAGAGGTCCGACTCGTTGACCTCGTAGTCGCGGTCTTGCTCCTGCTCCGCGCCCGCGCCGCGCGGCTCCTTGGCCACGGCGGACGTTGCCTGCGCGGGAAGCGTGCCATAGTTGGGGTCCTGGGCGCTGTTGTCTGCGCGCACGGCGTCGCCGTTGTGAACGAGCGCGACGTCTTCCTCTGCGCACGAGCCCCTCGAGTAGCAGCGGCGCATGTCGAATCGGTAATGCTTGATGCGCATCCGCGGGAAGCTCTTGGAGGGGTCCGCCTGGCTCGCGTAGCCGTCGCGCAGAAAGTTGTAGGCGCTGAGGAGGTTGCCGTCCCCGTCGGCTGCCTTGAAGGCGGCGTGGTAGTTCGCGAAGTCGGCGCGCGTGAGCGTTGGCACGAGGCAGCTGGGGCGGAGCCGCCCACCGGACAGGTTGGTGAAGGCGTGGTTCCTGAACCGGTTCTCGGCGAGGCGCGGGTCGAAGGTGATCGCGACGATCTGCCCCTCGTCGATGGCGTGGATGTCGGCGGGCTTGGCGACAAGGTCGGCGAAGCGTTCCGGGGCCTTCTCGGTCGAGTGCACGAGCACGACGATGCCGTAGCGCTTGGCCAGCTCGTCCTCGGACACGTCCCGCTTGATGCGATTACGGACGTAGTCCTTGTGCATGCGCAGCCACGCCAGCTTGCAGAGCAGCGCGGCCCACTCCAGGTGCGCAACCTTGCTCGTCTTCTGGTCGTTGGGCGCCACGATGAGCATGGGGTGGAGCATGTCGCCACTGCCGCGGTGCTTACGCGGCCCGTGAGCGAGCCACGCTTGCGCCTGCTTCGCCATCCGCCCCGCGTTTTCGGTGAGGCACGCGAGCGGCGCATTGGCAACGCGCGGCGGCGCGCCGGTCTTGAATGCCTCGACCTGCTCGTCCCAGTACTGCGTGCTGTGCAGGTTGAAGTTTTTGAGAAACTGGTGGTAGGCCTCCTTCACCGAGTGGTTGAGCTCGCCGCCGCGCTCCTTGCTGATCTGGCCCAGCTCGGCCTTGATCCACTTCTTGTTGTCGGCGATGAGCGCCTCGAAGGAGTCGTCCAGGACCGTCCCGCTTCCGCTGCTCAGCGCCTTCTTGCGCGGCCTGCTGACGTGCAGCCAGGTGCCAAAGTGGTGCGTGGTGCGGTTGCCCTGGCCGTAGTAGTCGGCGTACCACTTCTCGATCGCGTCGTGCTTGCTGCACGGCGCGCGCATGTGAAAGTGGGTCCTCGGCGGCACCAGCGAGTTGGGGCCGATCGGGAAGCTCCACGGCTGCAGCACGACGCACTGCTCCCGCTGCGCCTTGGTGATGTCCACGCCGGGGTGGCAGACGTCGAGCAGGTTGTGGATCGAGTGGTCGTTCCCCGCGATGGCCTCCACGCCCATGACCGGTAGCAGCGTGGCCGACACGCACATGTTCATGCCGTACAGCAGCGGGTAGCCGTTCTCCAGGTCCTGGTTGGTGTGGCTGCCGTTGCGCGCAAGTTTCTCGGCGCGGTCGCGGATGTGGAGCACCCACGCACCCGCGTTGTTGGCCACGTCGTGCAGCTGAGCGGCAGTCGTGGCCACCGCCACGGTCTCCTCGTGGGAGTAGATGCGGATGGCGGCGCGCGACATGCCCTGCGCGTTCCACTGCAGCCCCTGCAGCCGCTGCTTGGCCTGGGTCTCCGGGAGGACCTTGTTGGGTGCCACGCCATACTGAACCGCAGCGCCCAGCTTCACCGCGAAGGATGCCACGAGCAGCGACAGCGCCTGCGTGTCCATGCCCGGCGGCGCGGCGCAGAAGAGCGGCGCCATGGGCGGGTTGACCAGGTACTTTTCGGTGTGGTAGACCTTGCCACCGATCTTGATGTCCGCCTGCGCCAACCGCTTGGAGTACCCGTACCTCACGTAGTTGGCCACGTGCGCTTGGCGAATCATGCGCCGCGCGATGCCCACCTCGGTGCTGCTCTCGTCCTGGTGCGCATGCGCGAAGCGCTTGTTGAGCAGCCCGGCGCGGTACTGGTCGTGCAGAGACCCGACCCCGGACGTCTTGTAGAGGCACTTGGCCCAGCGCACGCAACGGCGGTACTGGAGGAGGTGGGACACGTTCTGCACGAGCGCGTCCATGTCGAATCCGCTCGTCACGTCCGCCCTCCCCAGGTCGTGCCGCGCCCACTCGCGCAGCATGCGCAAGTGGAGGACCACGAGGCGCCACGCGAACAGGTCGTTGGCCTCGCCCTTGCGGTCCTGCTCCTCCTTCTCGCGCGGCGAGCGCTTGTCCGACGCGGGTTTTGCGCGGTTCGAGTCGTCCTGGTCGTCCTGGTCGTCCTGGTCGTCCTGGTCGTCCTGGTCGTCCTGGTCGTCCCGGTATTCCCGGTTGAGCGCCTCTTGGTAGTAACCGCGAAAGCAGTCCCCAAAGCCGAGGCGGCCCTGCGCGGCCAGCGCATCGAGGTCGTCGCGCACCAACGCGTCGATGGCGTCGGCGGCGTTCCTCGTTGGCGCATCCGCGTAGTGTTTGCGGATGGTGGCCATGCGCAGGTCCTCGATCTGCTTGATGCTCCAGTGGTCTTGAAAGTAGGTCTTGCTCTCCATCGCGCGCTTCGCCTCCTCCACGATCGGGCGCCAATCCCCGCCTTCGCCCACGCCCACGCCCAGAAAGGCGAGGCTGTACTTGCCGCTCCCCGCGCCCTCCGCGTCCCAGGGTGGGTAGAGCGGCCCACGCGCGTGGCGCTGTATGTGCATTTGCACCACGGGGGTTGCGAGTTGCCGATCGGGAATGTCGTCGCCGCAGTGCAAGGCGCGTGGCCCGCGCTCTTGCATCAGAGCCACTCTCGACGTGTGGATCTCCATCTCCGCCTTGGCAGCGGTCTGATTCCGCTGCGCATCCTCCGGAGACTCGGCGTTCACCCTGTCGCGGCACTCCTTCAGGATCCCTTCCGGCTCCTCGGAAAGGGCGAGTTCGCGGAGCGCGCCCAAGATCGACTCGGTTAGCACCTGGCCAGCCAAGAGCTGGGGCAATTGGTTGGGGTCGTTCGGCCGTGATTGCAGCAACTGCAGGTTGCGTTCGCGAATGTCGATCAGGTGTTTCAGGCGCGCGAGGGCTGGATCGTCGCCCATGGGATGCGCGCGCAAGGGCACGCGCCCGACCCGACCCTAACCTACCCTAGAAGGGGCGCAGTGCCAGTTATCTGGATCCCCGTGGGTCGCCCACCCCCTCCCACCACCCCCTCCCACCACACCCTCCCCCTCCCCCGCCACACCCGGCGGATGTTGGCACGCGCTTGCCAAATTTGCCACGACCCCGCACCCACGAGAAGGCAACGCGACGGAAGGTGCGGGGGCCGCGCATTTGCCCCCGCACCCCCCACCTGCCAAGCACTCGTACTGTCACAATTGTCAGGTGCGCAGCGCAATCATGGTCAAGCAGCAGCGGTTTTCGAGCATGAGCCCGGAGGTCAAGAAACGCACGCGCGAGGCAGTCACGCACTTTGGAAAGCACGTGTGCTCCGTTGACAACCTCTCGGGCCACGGCATCCTCAAGATGAGCGACGCGCGCGGGCGCAAGCGCACGCTGTATGCGCACCAGGTCATTGCTGCGAAGCGGCTCGTGGACCAGCACGCGCAAACGCAGTGGTCCGACCGCAAGGCCAGCCTGCTCGCCATCCACGAGGTGGGCTCGGGTAAGACCATCACGGCCATCCTGAGCCTGGCCGCCATCCACGCGATCAACCCGTACCGCGACGATGCAAAGATGCTCGTGATCGTGCCAGTGAGCGTGTTCGACGTCTGGCAGCACACGCTTCAGGCGTGGACCACGCTGGGCGACCGCATCCTCGCTGCCAACAAGCAGGTGGTGCTCACCGAGGAAGCCATCGCCAAGGCGTGCATCATCCTCACGACGCCCGAGACGCTGGTGACCGCCTACAAGACCTTCAACTACATCGCCACCGACGACGAGGCCAAGAAGAAGCCGATGATGCAGCGGTGGGCGCGCGGGGTTGCACCCACCGACACGAAGCGCATCGCAGCGCTCAAGGGGGTCCAACCGCCCGTGCACCCCTTCTTCCACCTGCTCGAGCGACAGCCGTCGGCAATCTCCGCCATGGTCGCCGACGAGCTCCATCGCATCTGCAACCCCACGACCCAGATCGGGCACCTGATCGGCATGATCGCCAAGGCCGCCACGTTCAATCTTGGGCTCACGGGCACGCCCGCCTCCAGCAAGCCGTCCCAGATTGCGCACCTGGCCAGGGCGCTGGACGCGCAACCCGACTGGCTGCAGAAGACGCGCCACTTCTTCCTCGCCAAGGACGGCGCCGATCGCTCGCTGTGCCGCCCCGCCGTGTCGGCGTTCCACGAGCACCTGGTCGATCGCGTCGACGCCAGCTTCCTCGACCTGCCCGATCGCAAGTGCCTGATCATCGAGTACGATCCCTTCGTGGGCCTCCGGCCCAACGGCCAGATCGATGCCGAGGCGATCACCCGCCACAACGAGACGCTCTCCTCGGCGCAGCGCCTCGTCGCCTCAACCGCGCCCGCAGCGCCCCAGGCCCTCGACAGTTCGCAGTGGGGCGAAGAGCAGCGCGCCGCCTTTTCGGCCATCGTGGCGCTCGGCAATTTCGAGTTCTCCTCCGTGCTCGGCGTGCACGGCGCCGAGGCGTTCCGAAATGACCGGTTGCTCTTTGCCCAAGCGGCCGCGCAGCCGAGCCAGACCATGCAGCTCATCGCGCGCATCGTCCAGTCGCGGCAAAGCGCGGGACACGAGCGCATCGCGGTCTTTTGCGAGTCGACCACCCAGCTCGAGATCCTGAAGCTCTTCCTCAGCACCAAGCCCGTGGGCAAGCTCTTCCTCTTCGACGGCAGCCTGTCGGCCAAGCAGCGCGGCGACGTGGTCAGAGACTTTCTCAAGTGCCCGATGGGCGTGATGCTCTTCTCGAGCGCCGGCAGCATCGGCATCACGCTCTGCCCCGGCTGCGAGGTGCTCCTGTCCGTGGGCTCGCTCCCGTGGAACGCCACGACCATCGACCAGGCCTTCGGGCGCGTCTACCGCATCGGCCAGAACAAGCCGGTCGAGATCATCCAGCTCGCGGCGCGCCGCTCCGTCACGCTCGCCAAAGCGCAGCTGCACAAGGACAAGCGCGACCGCCTCGGCCGCGCTGTCACAGACGAAGACTACTCGCAGTTTGTCGATGGCGACAACACCTGGCGCCAGACGCGGCGCATCCTGACGTCGTGCGTGCCGCTCGACAAGAACGGCAACTACCAGGTTCCGCCCGATGACCTCGCCAGGCTGCGCGCGTACCGCAAGCAGGTCGAGCAATGCGACGCCAACGGCGTGCCCCCCCCACCCGCGCCGCCCGGCCTGCCCCAGCGGCCCAAGCTGGCCAACCGTGTCGAGTTGCCGGCGGTCTCGTACCCCCGCAAGTGCTAGGGTCGGACAGATTATTTATTGGTAATTTATAGAAATCACTGCATTGAATTCTTAAGAGACATTTTTACGAGCACTTTGCCCTTCTCCGGGTGCTCGAATAGTTGGTGAAGCAAACGGATCTCGAGCTTGAGATCGATTCTTAAGTGGATCCAATTCATTATTCGTTCCACCCCGCGGGTCCCCGCACTCGCGAGTCAAGCACGATCCAGACAGTAGGGTCCCTACAAGCAAGCGCAGGGACTCTACTGTCCCTTGATGCGACATCGGGCGCGCTCGACGAGAGCAACAATCGAACCCTTGGCTTTTTTTGTGTTCCCGTTTCGAACAGTAGGGACCCTACGATCAAGCGCAGGGACCCTACTGTCCGAACAAGTTGCGTTCACGCTCAGTGAACGCAGGGATGGACAGTGGGGACCCTACAACCAAGCGCAGGGACCCTGCTGTCCGGTCGTTGTTCGGTCGTTCTCATCGGGCGCGCTCGATCCAGGCAACAATCGAACCCCTGGCTTTTTTTTCGAGTTTTCCGTTTTGAACAGTGGGGACCCTACGACCAAGCGCAGGCACCCTACTGTCCGAACAAGGCGCGTTCACTGAGCGTGAACGCGGGGATGGACAGTAGGGACCCCACGACCAAGCGCAGGCACCCTACTGTCCGGTCGTTCTCATCGGGCGCGCTCGATCCAGGCAACAATCGAAACCTTGGCTTTTTTGTGTTCCCGTTTCGAACAGTAGGGACCCTACGACTAAGCGCAGGGACCCTACTGTCTCAAAATTACGAGGCCGCAGCGCCGCGACCTCGCCGAAAGTTTGCAACTTGTGCCACCACCGGCGGCCCGGAGCGAGAAACGATGGCGCAGGCGCTCTGCGAGCGGATCCTCGAGCGCGCGCAGCGGTTCGACGACGGCGCGCGCATCGCCTCGGTGCGCCGGACGGAGGCGCACGATGGCATGTGCGTGCGCCTGGAAACGCCAAAGGGCTCCAGCGGCCTGGTGCAGGCACTCCGCGACGCGTGGCCCCTGGCCAGCGTGTGCGTGGTCGAAAACGTGGTCAACGGCCGCAAGGAGGCGCAAGTGCTTCTGCCAGACGCCGAGGAGCAGCAGGCGCGCGCCAGAGGCATCGCCGCGCGCTCCGCGTGGCAGGAGCCGCTGCGCAAGGTGACCAGCGTGCTCATGGTGCTACTGGTGGCCGCGTGCCTCCAGAAGGCAGTGGAGATAAGCAGGGAATGATTGAATAAGGGGTGGGTGGGCATGGATGGATGGAGATCCTGTCCAGCTGCGAGGCCAACTATGACGCGACCGGTGCCTCGATCACGGCAACGATCTTTTTAATAGTGTTCGTGTTGTTGCTCTTGTTTGATGGCGTTCTGACAGCCTTGGCGCTCAGAAGCGCCATCGCTCCAGGCGTGCCGTTTGTTAGGTGTTGTGTGCGAAAATAACTCACAGGTTTATCTGCTCGATGTCCTTGGCCGTGGAGGGCACCCACACCAGCGCCGGATGGAGTTGGCCCTCGGGAGGCAGGCGCCGCATCACGCTCGTGGGGCTGTGTGAGCCCGCCTGCTCCCTCTGCAAGAGCAGCAGCTCGCGCTTCCGCTTGCGCTGCTCCTGGTCTCGGATGCACGCGCACCGCTGTTTCACATCCCTTGTCGTGCGGTTTTCAAAGAGGCGCGCCACCCTTCGGTAGTCGAGATCGCGGTAGCCGTAGATGAAGAGCAGGCACTTGAGCATTTCGAGCTCCTGCTCGCTCCAGTGCGATCTGGGTGATCGCTCGGCCATTGTTGCTTGGCGCGTGTCGCTTGCGTGTAGCCAGTGGAATAGCGCAACGCGCCGTGCCGCTACTGTGTCAAGATGGCTGAGTAGAATCATAAGCCACACCCGCACACGACCTCAGTAAGGTGAGGGCATTGCCTGCCCGCGCGCGTGCCCGGTGTGGGTGCGTCGGCGCGCGGCGCTCTTGCATGCCCCTGGCGTTCCTCGCCCTCGTCGCGGCCTCCAATGGCACGGGTGCCGTGACCGCGTCGCGCCGGCGCCTCA
>Ga0233444_10005900_pt1 | contig 11120 bp, 9 predicted proteins | sample SI_124_October20_6_FD_182792 | JGI IMG/M metagenome (GOLD analysis project Ga0233444, IMG submission 182792) | Seawater microbial communities from Saanich Inlet, British Columbia, Canada - SI_124_October2016_10_MG | ecosystem: Environmental > Aquatic > Marine > Inlet | place: Canada: British...
ATGGAATGTCTCCTGCAATGGTTTTGATTTCATCCATTGGAGCACATAAACCAAAAAGATGAACTACCATTATGGCTTTGGTTTTTGGTGTGATTTTTTCTTTTAATTTTTTTGGATCAAGATTAAAGGTGATGGGATCTATATCACAAAAAACAACTTCAGCTCCTTGATATAAAACCACATTTGCTGTGGATACCCATGTAAAAGCGGGGACAATCACCTGATCCCCTGCTTTGATATCTAAAGCGATTAGCGCCAAATGTAAAGCAGTGGTAGCACTGGTTACAGCAACAGCATGCTTTACCTGATGACGCTCGGCAAAAGCATCTTCAAAAGCACGTACTTTTGGTCCAGCTGTTAACCAGCCTGTCTCTAAAGGCTCCTTTAAGGCTTGCCATTCGTCTTTCCCTGTTACTGGAAGGGATATGGGGATGTTTCTTTTTTCCATCAATGTTTATCTAAATAATTTTCTATTATGTGAGATGCTATAGCCAAGGAGGCGGTAGCTCCTGGGCTGGGTGCATTCAATACGTGAATTTGCCTCCCTGTCTGGATAATATTAAAATCCATTTGTAATTGTCCCTCTTTAGAAATAGCCTGCGCTCGAATGCCAGCGGGTCCAGTTTCTAACATGGTAGCATCCACATCTGGGATCATCTTTTGGGCTTTAGCAATAAAATCTTTCATGAACAACGAAGATTTAAATTCGTTAACCGAAAAGCTAAAATTTTTTCTGACAAAACGAAGCAATCCCGGATAAGTTAAGGATTCGAAAGAATCCTTAAATGAAAAACTTGTTTTGGAGTAGCCTTCTCGTTTTAAGGCTAAAACTGCATTTGGTCCTACCTCTCTACTTCCATCAATCATTCGTGTAAAGTGAACCCCTAAAAAAGGGAATTGAGCCTCTGGAACGGGGTACACTAAATGATTAATTCGATCTTCAAACCCTTGTTTAAATTTTAGGTATTCTCCACGAAAAGGAACAATTCTCAATGGGGGTTTCTGTCGGGTTAAATTAGTGTAGGTCTTGTCACTCCATAGACCCGTACAAGAAACTAAATAATCAAAAGTATAGGTGTTTTTTGACGTAGAAAGTACAACTTCATTTTCGCCTGACTGATCAATAGAACTCACTTTGGTAGTGTAGGAAACCTTTCCATTATTTTCCTGAATTAGATCGATCATTTTTTTCATTACCGCTGAATAATCAACAATGCCCTCCTCAGGAACTAATAGTGCTTTTTTTGCTCGAACAAAAGGTTCTCGTGCTTTCAACTCTTCTGATGAAAGATACTTGAGCCCGGTCAATCCATTTTCATTTCCCCTACTGGCTAATTGATCTAATGCTTGTACTTCTTTATCGGTTGTCGCTACAACAACTTTCCCACAAACATCGTGAGCAATCCCATACGTCTGACAAAAAGAAATCATTTCACGAATTCCGTTGACAGAAAGTTGTGCTTTTAGGGATCCTGGTTGGTAATATAGTCCACAATGTAAAACACCACTATTTCGTCCCGATTGGTGTAGCCCAACCGCTTTTTCTTTCTCAAAAACATGAACCAAGGCTCCCTGCTCACTTAATTTATAAGCAACAGCTAGACCAATAATCCCACCTCCAATGATCGCTATGTTTTTGTTTTTAAACACGCTTTATTTCGCTTGATCGGTTCCTGTTGCAATTCGCCATTGTATTAATTTTTCTAATCCTTCTTTCAATTCATACTTATATTTAAAACCAAGATCTTGTTCAGCTTTTACTCTTGAACCAATTCTATTTTTAACCATGGACCGTGCATCATCTTCTGAATAGGGATTGTATTGTACTTTTAGATCAGATTCTTTTAACTTTAAGATCATTTCACACAATTCATTAATTGTCGTCTGAACTTCAGTTCCTACATTATACATCCCAAAATCCTGATCACTCAACAACGCTTGAACGTTTGCTCGAGCAACATCTTCTACGTAAATAAAGTCGTAGGCTTGAGATCCATCTCCATTGATTGTAGGAGCTTCGTTGGCCTCAATTTTGTTGAGCATGATGGGAACTACACCCGTATAAGCTGCCGTTTGATCTTGGTGTGGACCATAAACGTTCATATACCGAAGGCCTATAATTTTTAATCCATAACGATCATTAAAAGCAGTTGCCATCGCTTCTCCTGCAATTTTAGAAGCACCATAAAAGTTTTTATTATTGAATGGATGCTCTTCTGTCATTGGAAGTTCTAACGCATCACCGTAAACGGAAGCAGATGAAGACCAAATTAATTTTTTAATATTGTGCTTTACACAGGCTTCAAATACATTAAAAGTACCCGCAATATTGACATCAAAAGCAGTTCTAGGATAATCTTTACAGTGCAACAACCACATCGCTGCCAAGCTGATTACATAATCTTTACCTTGGACTGCCGTTTCTAAAATATCTGTTTCACGAATATCGCCTCCAAAGGGGAAAATACTACAGCGTTCGTCCTTTAATTGCTCTTGAAGGTATTGTTTATTTCCACGTGCAAAATTGTCATAAATAACAACTTCTTTGACTGGATGCTTTAATAATTCCTTTACCACAAAACTTCCAATGAATCCTGCACCTCCGATTACTAATATTTTTGAGTCTTTGATTTCCATTATTTTTGATTTCTTATTTTACTCACTATTTCTATCGAACTTTTAGCATCAGCTAATCCATAACCCTTTTCATCCAAAATATGCTGATAACTTACAGTGTGTAAGTCTGTAAACCCTTTACTAAACTCAATTTCTTCTCCTTCTATTGAAAGGGTTCTGAATGTTGAAAGCCCATTGTCTTTTGCTTTTTGTGGTAAATTTTCAGCATTGATGCTTAAATACCAATTTACATTAGCTTGCTTGAAAGTCAACTTCCCTGAGTTGGTGTCTTTTGTTTTGATATCAGCTGATGAATTCTCCATAGGGCCAAATATCCATTGGAGCATATCGAAAAAATGAACCCCAATATTAGAGGCTATTCCTCCTGATTTTTCTTCATTCCCTTTCCAGGAAGTATAGTACCAGTTTCCTCTTGATGTGATATAGGTCAAGTCGATATCGTATATTTTGTCGGCAGGACCGTTTTCAATTTTTTCTTTTAATTCTAAAATGGCTTCGTGGTGACGAAGCTGTAAAATGGTATGTACTTTATTATTATACTCTTCTTCCAATTCAATGAGCGCATCTACATTCCAAGGGTTCAGAACCAAGGGTTTTTCACAAATCACATCTGCACCAATCCTTAGTCCATAACGTATATGGGAATCGTGCAGATAATTAGGAGAACAAATGGATACATAATCGATTTTGGTGCCGGCTCTTTTTATTTTTTCAATGTGTCGATCAAAGCGTTCAAACTCGGTAAAAAAATGTGCTTGAGGAAAATGACTGTCCATTACACCTACCCCATCGTAAGGATCAAAGGCAGCAATCAGGCTGTTCCCTGTGTCCTTAATGGCTTTCATGTGTCGTGGAGCAATATATCCTGCCGCTCCAATAAGGATGAAATTTTTCATGCTTTACTAACTAAGTTATTCTTTATATGATAGGTTTCATTACTTTCTGGACAAACTGCCTCCTTGTTTGCATCAAAATGCAAACGATGACCGTATTCGCTCACCCAACCTATTTGTTTTCCTGGATTCCCCACAATTAGAGCATAGGCAGGCACCAGTTTAGTTACCACACTTCCGGCTCCAATTAGTGCAAATCTTCCAATGGTATTGCCACAAACGATGGTTGCATTAGCGCCAATAGAAGCTCCTTTTTCCACACGTGTTTCCAAATATTGATCTCTACGTACTATGGCAGAACGAGGGTTAAGAATATTCGTAAACACCATTGAAGGGCCTAAAAACACATCATCCTCGCAAATTACACCTGTGTAAATAGAAACATTGTTTTGCACCTTTACGTTATTCCCCAATATTACCCCCGGAGAAACCACAACATTTTGTCCTAAATTACAGCGTTCACCAAGAATAGCGGTAGGCATAATATGACTAAAATGCCAAATCTTCGTTCCAAAGCCAATGATACAGCCTTCGTCAATAACGGCTGTTTCATGAGTAAAATAATCTGGTTTAGTTGTCATCTCCCAATAAAATATTAATTAATTACTTTATTTGTGTTTATTACATTCCTCCCATCAAAAACCATCGCTGGCAGCATCATTTTCTCCGCAATAGCCTTCCAATCGAAGGAAACAAACTCATCTCGTTTGGTTACAATGCTAGCTGCAAATGAATTTTCTGGGGCTGAGTGGTATTCCTGACGAACAACACAACGTTTAAACTTAGCCTCAATTTTATCTCTATACAGATTTATAGCCTCCCAAAGTGTAAGTGGATTAAAAGGAATTCGAGCCTCTTTTACCTTGGGGTCGTATGCTTTTTTCTTAGCTCTTGTAGAGGACTCATAAATGTGGAGTTGGTCTAAATCTATGGAATTCTTAGGGACTTTTCTTTGTTGAATTGCGTCAACTAGGGTCACCTTGATATCAGGACATTTAATTGCTAAGGCACCCTTGGTTGGTCCGCCAACATATACTATGCCTATGCAACAAATATTAACTGTTTTCATACAATAGGATACTCGTTTGATTCGGATTGGGCTTGGTCGCCAAATAGAAATTAACCTTTCGATCAATCAAACCTTCCACTTTCTCTTCTAAAGCTTCAATGTATTCTGTATTGAGTTGGTTTCCTGTAAGCACGACATCTATGGTTCCAGAATCAAGCCCTTGGGCATAATCGCCTACTAGCAATATCTTTTGAACTGGCCCCATGCGCTCTAGGACACGCTCTACGATCTCTTCAAGGCCTAGGTGTTTAAACACCACCTTTTGAAGGATGTCGAACAAGGGGTGTGCCGTGTTAGCCTTATAGCCAACTTTATTATTGTCCTTATATTTCTCTAAGTAACCTGCCTCAGATAGGTGATTCAATTCTTTACGAATCGAATTTGTAGATTCGTTCAACTCGGATGCTAATCCATTCAAATAACCTCGATTCGCCTGACTGATAAAAAATTTTATCAGCAGGCGTAAACGGGTTTTTGAGGTAATCAATTTGTTAAGCACTATTAATTATTTAATCTAAGTAACAAATGTACTTGATTTTAAATTAAAAAGCAACTTAATTTGTGCAATATTTATTAAGCTCCTGTTTATACATGCGTTTTGGATAGGAGTTTATAAGTTTCAGGAAAGTTGCACAGGCTTCCGGAGTCGAACCTGCTCTGTACAATGCAAGGCCTTTATAGCGGAGTGCTTTCTCTTTTAAATTAACTTTATGGGAGTTTTGAACTCTATCCAGATAACTAACAGCTTCTGGATATTGTTTGTCTTCATAAAGTGCTAATCCAGAATTTAAAGCATAGGTATATTCTAAGGGGTCTAAATCAAAGGCTTGATTAAATAAGTCAAAAGCAGCGCTGAAATCTTTGGCGTTATACAACTCAATTCCTTGCTTATAGACTTTCTCAGCCTGAACTACTCGTTGTTGACCATAGGTAAGAATTCGATAGAGGCTGAAAATCGTATCATCTTGAGGAAATAATTTAAATGCTTCTGCGGCTTTGCTCATCGTCATGGTATCCCCCAGACCCGTTACATTGGCTAAAGAGCGTAAATAAATGGTCCAAATCAGCGGTGTATCGCCACCCAGAGCGCGAACAGTTTCAAAAGTTTTATTCATCTCCACCACATCCTTCCTGGCCACTAAAGAATTCATATACAAATTGTAATGCGGCATATTATTAGGAAGGTTTTCGAAAGCCAATTTAGAATAATAATAAGCACTATCAATTTGTTTTTCGGATGTGAAAAATTGTGCCCTAAGGTTTTCTCCAAAAAAGATTTGCGGGTTATCTTTTGCTCCTAAAAGTGCGTATTGATGTGCTTTCTCTTTCTGGTTATTCAAATAGAAATAACGCGCTTTCATAGCCTTAATGGGCATTGCGGTTTCGGTTAGGTTAGGAAAATCGTCTTCAATTTCATCGAGTTCGGCGAGGGTTAGGTTATACGTTGCATTATTAAACTCATAGAGCAACCGACCTTGTTGAGTGAGAGATTGAAAAGATAAAATATGAATGATGATTCCTGGGATTAGCAACAATAAAGATAATCCAAGAATAAATTTAGTGTAGAGCGGTGAAACGGGTTTGACTTCTTTGGAGGTAAAACGATTCAGGTAGATCGATAACAGAAGACCCATGTACAAGGCTAATGCAGATTGCATTAAAGGGCGTGCTACTGGAAAATTTAAACCAGCGTCTACTCCGTAAATAACAAAAGGTAACACCAATAGGAAGAGTGAAAAGTCTGTGTTGCCATCTTCTTTCCGCTGAACATACAAGAGTCGGAACAGAAAGAATGTTAATAGACCGAAGAGACTTAAATAGGCAATGCCTCCTAAGATACCAACCTCAGCAAAGACATGGATGAAGTCGTTGTGAGCATGGTATGGTACCGTATACCCTTTAACGTGTTCTTTCCCATAAGAAATTGATGCAATCTTCCAATTTCCTAAACCAGCCCCAATAATAGGGTGATCTTGAATGTGCTCAGAAGCATCAGACCAATATTGAAAACGTCCATTGGATGATTGCTCTGTAAACTCAATATCGCCTAATTGACTACCGATATTGCCTTTATTCTGAGAATTAGTAAAGGTTATATTTAAAAGAACAGCAATAAGATACGGAACAATAGTGAGTGACAGGTTCTTCAAATTCTGATTAAACTGAGAGCGGTCAGATAACAGTGTAAATACAGAATAAATAAGAAAAATAAGAAACACCATAAAACTACTTAAAATAGCCGATCGAGCATACAAAATAGAAATAGCAAAAATAGCGGTAAACAATAGAAAACTAAGAATGAGCTTTAAGAGTCCTTTGCGAACAGTAACAATTGAATACAATACAAAAGGAACTTTAAATGCGATCGAAGCAGCTGTTATATTCTTATTCCCTGCAACACCCTTAAGATTCATGTAATTGAAAGCACTGGTTTCTAGTTGTGTAAACAAATCACTGTAAAAGGAAGATAGTTCAAAAGCCAAAAATCCAATAAAAACCCTACTAATAAAAACAATTTTATTTTCTAAACCATGGAGAAATAAAAAACAAAAAAATATAGCAAAGAATGTATTGCCCAACCTCGGGAGGTTTATAAGGGTTTCTGTTGGGTTAATCGCATAAAAATAGGATAAGCCCGACCAAATAAAATAAAACAGATATACATATATGAATATAGACTTGGACAGTTTACTCAATCCAAATTGTGCTGATTCAGTATTGAAAAAAAGATAAAGGCAGGCTAATATATTGACAGCACCAAGGTAAATCCATTGTGGAGCTAGGATATCAATTGCACCCAAATTACCTAAAGAACCAGTAATGATGTAAAGTATTAGGATGATGTAATTGGGGAGTTGGGTTGTTCGAAATTGGGCTGCACTCATAATACTAAAAATTAGATTTATACAAAAATAAAAAAGTTAAGTTCTTAATGCGTAAATATGTCGATTAAAATAAATCTACGTTGTACTAAGTACTTTCAAAATTGGAATAAAGTAAAAAAACCATACCAAAGCATGGGGGGCTATATGAAATTTAATAAGTGAATGCTTTTAGGTGATTTTTATCCTACTTACTCACAGTACTTTTTCTACTAGGGTGACAATTGATACTGCCCAAGTTGGTGTTGAAGTTGAGTTTCATAATGGTATTATTAAAACTCAAATAAAAAAACCCCTCGTAAAGAGGGGTTTTAATATTATAAAAAAAGATATATTTATTATAGACCAGTCGCCGAAATAATACTCAATTCTAAAGCTGTTGAGATTACACCCTGATTAACTGTAGTGTCTGCAACACCACCTCTACCATCAGCAGTAGCATCATTATTAGCAGCATCAGCAGCAAAGGCAGCAGTCATGTCAGCATGAGTTGTAGCAACACCTGCATTATCAATACCAATGACAGTTGCAAAGTCCAATGAAACAGTAACTGGTGAATTAACTACAGAAATTGCAGTAATATAATCAGCCCATGTTGCAGCACCAGGTGCGTGTAAGTGTCCTTCTATGAATTCAACGGTTGCGTTTACACCATCAGCAACTTTTAATGTAGCCTCTGTGTAAGTAACTGTACTTGAGAATTCAATTGAAATGCTAGGGTTTGCACCGGCAGTTAATAAGTTCTCAGTAGAAGGAGCAATTACAGATGTCAAAGAAGCGTTTGTAGATGGTAAATTAACTACTCTTACTTTGTTCATAGTTGACAAGTCAACAGATGTTAATAAACTGGCTCGAATATCTACTGTTACAGCTTCTTCACCAGAAATAATTTCTGGATCATCTTTAACATTTGCAGTGTTATTCCAAGCTGCAAGAACAGTTGATGCAGAAATGAATCTGATAAGATCACCGCTAGTTGTAGCAGTAACTACTCCAGAAGCTGTATCAAGGTCAATATATAATGAAGATGCCATATCTAATGAAGTAATAGCATCACCTGCGATAGTTACAGTATCTACTCCCGAAAGAGCAACTGTTCTTAAAACATTTGTTCCTGTTAAAAAATCTGCAGCAGTTGAAAATTCAATCATTGTTGCTAAAGCAGAGTCTTTGTGTACAGTAAGGTTAGTTGTAACAGCAACATCTGTGTCTGTTAATGCAACATCAATATTTTGACCAGCTAAAGTTATGTGTTTAGCATCAGGCAATTGAGTAAAATCGTTAATTGCTTTAACTGTAACTACAGAAGCAGTAGTAGATATAATACTACCTCCAGTATCAACATCAAGTCCATCCCAGTTGATTACTCCTGCAGCTGGGTTCCAAGTGATTGCAGCTGTTGTAGTAGCAAGAGCTGTAAGACCTGTGGTTGGAGTTGCACCAAAATCAGTAGCTGAAGTAATCTTTTTTAATGATCCATAAGCTCCAACTGTTGCGTCAACATCTAGTGTACCCGTCTGAGTAGCTAAGGCACTAAACCAAGACTGAGCTACTGTTACTGAACTATTACCAGTCACAGCAGTTAATGAGTTTGCTTTGAAAATAGATAAAGGTGCATACACATCTAAAGTTCCAGTTGCAGTAGTTAAACCTAGATTTATTGTTGCAGTTGCTAATGCCGTAATGTCAATATTTCCATTAGCAGTAGTTCCTGCAGCGTCAATTGCAGTTGCTTTGGCAGCAACTAAAGTTGAAAACCCAGCTGTACCTAAGTTGATTGAGTCAGCATTAGGGAAAGTCAATAAACCAGCTCCGGCTCCGTGACTTACAGTACCCTCAATAGCAACGTTTGATAAATTTACAGATGTAACAGTTGCAGCGTCAGTTGCAGACATTATAAGATCTCCTCCAATAGAAGAAACTCTTGAATAATTGAATTCTGCAGCAACACCACCGTGATCAGCAGTCAAGTCTCCGGTAACGGTTCTCAATGCTTCGTCATCCATATCAGCTCCTGTAACTGTGTAATCTCCATCAACAAATGCAAGATTTGTTAACGTTACAGGAGTTGCAGAAATTACAAGTACATAATCTAAAACAGTTGCAAGTTTTGCAGCTATCAAGTTAGCTTCTATAGTTTCAGAAGCGGTTAATAATTTTGTATCAATCTTAACCCACCCGTTGATTATAACATTAGGGTCAGTTTCAGAGTGATTTATTAATGTTCCGACGTATTCTAGTGTTGCAGAATTATTAATAGTTATGTTTTGATTAATTACAGCGTCAGCTTCAAGTAAGGTGTTTACATTTTCTTGAAGAACACCAAGTAATTCAACAATTTCACCTAAATCTTGTGAATCAGCAACATTAGTTAATAATTGTTCAAGCGTTTCAATGTCAGTTTCGATTGTAGTAAAATCAGCATCAATTGCTGTTTTCAAAGTAGCAACCAATGTGCTGAGAGTTCCAAGATCAGTCTGATATCCTGCTACGTCAGTTGACAATTCGTTGACAAGACCAGTAAGCTCTGCAAACTGATCGTCATAATTTTGACAGCTAACAATCGTTAGAGCAACCGCCAAAAGACTTAATAAACCTTTTTTCATTTTGATAAAATTTAAATTAAAATTAATAATGCTTTTTATTTTTTAGATTAACATTTGTTTGCAAATATAAATATATAATTGAACTTTCAAATAGTTTTTGAAAAAAAATAAATAATTTATTTGGGCATAAATCCTGTAGACAATAGGATTGAAATAAATAGTGGAGTATATTTTTTAATTCTACCGAATCAAAAACCTCCGCTTTTGGCGGAGGTTAAAAAGATTTTAAAGCTTCTAAAGAAAAAGCCCCTAACGATATATGCAAACTTAAAATAAAATACAAGTCTTCGGTCATGGAACGCTTTAGAGTTATCAACAACGGCTGTTCATTACCCAGCCTCTTATCGAAGCTTCTTATGCAAAACAGATAGCTGGAGTCCGATTGCTGCTTGTATTGCTTTTTTGTCCCCCGTATAATTGTTGACCGAAATCACAAAGCTAAAAGGTTTTTCGGTGTCCGTAAAAATGTAGCCCGCCAAAACATGATTATTCCTGAGGTTCCCCGATTTGGCATATACAAACTCTAGGTTGTGCTGAGGTGCATATGGAGTCAGGGTTCCTTCTGAATTAGCTTGAGGGAATAAAGTTTTAATGTCCCTGCTTCCAATCATTTCATAAATCTTATCTAAAATTTCTTGCAGACCCCTGGGACTTGCAAGGTTGTACCGCGACAAGCCCGAACCATCTACTTGCTGGAATTGGGGCTTTAGGGTTTTGTTTTGTTGATACAACAGCAACAAGCCTTGTTGCGTATTCAACTCCCACTGTGAAGTTCCGCAAAGCATCAATACGATCGATTCGGCAACAAGGTTGTCGCTGTCGTGAAGCAATGCCTTGTAGAGCAGGGTTTTTGTAGTCGTAAACGTTTTATATCCGTCCAAAGAAACTTCTTGTTTAGATCCTGTGTATATAGGAGTTGCAATTGCATCTTGCATCAACTGAACTAAAAGTGAGTCTGAGGGGGTAAAAGGAAGGGAAAGTGTATCTGCTTTTATACTGCTCAAACGGTGAATCTGGTCATTAGCCAATAATT
>Ga0233444_10005906_pt1 | contig 11114 bp, 4 predicted proteins | sample SI_124_October20_6_FD_182792 | JGI IMG/M metagenome (GOLD analysis project Ga0233444, IMG submission 182792) | Seawater microbial communities from Saanich Inlet, British Columbia, Canada - SI_124_October2016_10_MG | ecosystem: Environmental > Aquatic > Marine > Inlet | place: Canada: British...
AGAAATGACTGCTTCAGTTGTGGACGTTCCAAGAGAGTAGGTGGACCAAGAAAGGGACACCACGGGAAATTGAAAGAACCACTACCCCTTCATTCGGTTAAGTACAATCGGAGGAAGCGTGAATGAGTGCAGAAAATCATTATCTTGATGCTATTGAAGCAGAAGAAAATGGTGAATTAGAAAACGCACTTGAACATGCTAGACTGGCTGTAAAGGCAGATCCAGAACATTCTAACGCATGGTGGATGATTGTAGGTCTTCTTTCACCTGATGGCAAGTACCCAGATATTGATCAAGCCTCCAAAGCTTTAGTTGCTTGTAACAAAATCATAGATATTGACCCAACAAGGGTTGATGCTTGGGTCAAAGGTGGCAGAATAATGGTTGACCAGTTGGGACTGTATGAAGATGCGCTCCATTGGTGGCAACGCTGTAGGGAAGCAGCTCCATTGGAATCTGTCCCTATTGTCGAGCAAACCACAATTCTATCTGATTTAGGAATGTATCCAGAAGCAAGAGATAGGCTTGGTTCTCTTTTCGAAGAGAATTTAGACATTGGAAATTCTCAACTTGCCCGTATTACTCACCTACACAGAACGTTGGAAATGTCTGCACAACAAGATCCAAAGGCACACTTCAAACCATGGCAGAAGAAAAATGGAGGCTGGACTGCAATTAAGATGCGAGCAAATAAGGCTCCTGTTTCTGAAAATATGTTATTCATGATGACTACAATTCCTTTCCTGATGATGGAAGTATTCATCTCAAGGTCTCTATTTGGTGATGGATGGGGTGGATTTTGTCTTACAAGTTTACTGATACTGGTCACTGTAATCATCGGTATGTCATTCACTAGGAAATTATACCACCGAGTCAATCGCCCAGGATTTAATCTCCTAAGAGCGATTCAGTTTGAAGCAAGCAGTGGAAAGGTCGTGATTCCTGAAGAGATTCGAGGCTCAAAGTTGTACATGTTCTTGTACTCCAGACACCCTCCTGCATTCCAACAGCGTCTGGACAAAATCATTGAGTCGGATAAGAAACTTCCAAGGAATTGGAAAATGAATCTGCCTGATTTTGAATCACACTATGACGAAATGGGATTCATCGAAGATGACGAAGTGTCTATCGAAAATAATGCTCCTCCTTCTTACGAAGAAGAGTGACACTGTATCATGTTCCTGCAGTGTAATCTGTAGAATATCTGACTTGTTCGGGTGTCAAGACATCGATGGAGAAACCAAGAGTCTCTAATTTGGTAGAGGCAAGGTCCATATCTTGTTCCAATAGAATATCATACACATCATACTCAAGGGATTCTGCCTCTGCAGCAAGCCTACAAAGAGATAGGAATTGATTTGCGAAACTCATGTCCATGACTTCTGATGGGTGTCCTTCTGCAGCAGCTAAGTTGACTAAGCGTCCATCTGCAAGAAGGTGAACTCTTCTTCCGTCTTCCAAGGTGTATTCGTCATTCTCTGGGCGGATTGTACGTACCGAAACTGAGCGCTCTTTCAATTCTTCAATATTGATCTCACAATCATAATGTCCTGTATTGGAGATTAAGGCTCCATCTTTCATCATGTCAATGTGGTGACCTGTAATTACGTCCTTCATTCCAGTAGCCGTGCAAAAGATATCGCCAATGGCTGCTGCATCATCCATCTTCATGACTCTAAAACCATCCATAACTGCCCTAAGGCCAGGTAGTGGGTCAATCTCTGTGATTACTACATTCGCACCCATTCCCTTAGCCCTCATAGCGAGGCCTCTTCCACAGTGTCCGTAACCTGCAACAACAAATGTCTTACCAGCAATCAAAACACTGGTAGAACGGAGAATTCCGTCAATTGTAGATTGTCCTGTACCGTAAACATTGTCGAAATCCCATTTGGTAATTGCATCATTAACTGCGATTACCGGGTACTTCAGGTCACCAGCTGCTGCCATAGCACGAAGGCGATGAACTCCAGTTGTTGTTTCTTCAGTACCACCGATTACAGTTGCTGCATATTCTGACTTATCGCCATGGACACGTACAATCAAATCTGCGCCGTCATCTAGTGTTAATGTTGGCTTGAACTCCAAAGTTTTGTCAATACACCAGTAGAAATCATCTACGGATTGGCCATGCCATGCGTGAACGGAGTAACCTTCTCTAGCTAGCCATGCCGCTACATCATCCTGTGTTGAAAGTGGATTACAACCTGACCAAGAAATCTCTGCGCCTGCGGCCTGGATTGTTTCGATAAGTACTGCAGTCTCTTTGGTAACATGCAAGCATCCAGCGACACGCATTCCAGCAAGTGGTTTGGTTTGTTCCGCTTGTTCTTTCAATGCAGCAAGTACAGGCATTCTCGAACGTGCCCAGTCGACACGTAACGAACCTTCTTCTGCGAGACTCAAATCTGCTACGGTGTAGTTTTCACCCTTGTCCATGTTTCATGGCGAGTGGGCACCACTGATAGTTCAATCGGTCACAAGACCCTGCCCGTTAGGGCAGAGTCCTGTTCCAATATTCACATCCCCTATTGTTGGAAATGTCCGGCATACTGTTGAGCATATGCTCTGGCAGTCTCTTCAGGATATCCTTGAGCGATTAGTTGTTGTACATACTGCTCCATCGGATCCATCTCTGCGACTCCCGCATATCCTGCAGCTGTTGCTGTGAAATCTCCACCCATTCCAGAGTCTACGATTTCATCTTCATTTCCGCCACGTAGTACGAAGAAGAGTGATACAATAACTATCAGAGCAAGTCCGAAACCTGCACCAAGGTAAACCATCAAATCGGTATCGCCATCTGATTCAGCTTCATCACTAACAGGTTCTTTGTCAGGTGCGCCATCGCCATCAGAATCAATGAATTCTCCAGACCACTCACATTCCTGAGTATCTTGGTTCCAAATCCAATAAGCATCTGGTTCTGCATCTAGCACCTCTACAGGTACTTCAATGCCCTGACATGCAGGTAAAGTAATTTCAATCCAGTAGATGATAGGCCATCGCTTGTCATCGCCTTCGTAAATCTTCAAGTATACTCTCTTAGACTTGGTTTGATTGTCGAATAGATCTTCGATGTTCAAAGTTAATTCGAATCCATCACCATTTCCAAGTGCGTTAGACTTGTTCCACTTTCCTTCTAATCCAAGAGTGTACTTTGCCACTGCAGTTGCATCGAAGGTTGTGTCAACCAGTGCGGCTTCAACATATACATCTCCTTGTTCAGCACCGTCAATGATGTTTCCAGTCAGGGTGATATTATTCGAAGACACCTTGGTTCCGTTTAGGCCCAATTCGATTTGAACAGTTGGCTCAGCATCTCCAAATCCTTCTGGTACAACCGAGAAGTACATCTTGTACTTGTCAGAACTCTTTCCTGCTTGATCATATACTACTAATTCGATTCGAATAAGTGATTCAGTCTGACCGCTTGGGTCTACAGTTACGTTACTGAAGGTGTATGCCCATGCTCCATCACTAGATGATGGAGTAATGAAATTGTGTCCTTCCAACTTGTAATTGTCTTCGTCGTAAGGCTTGTCAAACAGAACTGTCCATTCGTAAGACTCAATTCCGTTACCGGAAAGAGCATCTGCGTCTGAAGAGTTACTTGCGTCGAAGTGTACTGTCAAGGATCCTGTATCATCTAGATTGATTCTCTGAAGAGGCCAATCGATTCCTGAGACTGTCTTGACTCCACGGTCTTCGATTAGGTCTTCATATTCTTCTCTCATGTCAACAACTGCATCAGCATCTGGACGGTATTCGTCTGCTCTTGTATCATCAGTCATTACTGTGACTGAGATTGAACGGGAGTGTCCAGCTGCATCGTGCAAGAATAGTGTAACTTCCCAAGTTGCACCCTGGAGACAACCAGTTGCAGATGAAAGGTCTACCTTACAGAAATCAACAGTTGGTGTTGGTACGTCTGTGTGATCACTACCGCTAGCCATTGAAGAGCCAGCCCAATCTGTTGGTCCACTGATAACCCAGTCGGTTGATAGAACATCAGATGTACTGGTAATGTGTCCGAAAGTAATCTCAGAATTACTCTTCATGTAGTGGTAAGCATATCCACCGGTTGATGGGTCGAATGAAGGAACTTCTCCGTTGATTGTTAGGTCTAGGCCGCTTCCAAGAGTTCCGAATCCATTAGGATAAGGAGATACTTGGTATGATAGCATGTTACCAAGAAGAGGGAAAGTTGTACTGTCCGCTCTATCAGATACACTTGCTACGTCGATTGTGGTAACGATTAGTCCACCGTCAACATAACTGCATACACCCAAAACTGTGTCTTGGACATCTGCCTCAGATTGTAACAACCTCTGGAAGGAACCTCCTTCCTCAGAGTATCCATTACAAGCACGAGGGACGGATGTTGCCGATGCACTCTTTGTGTTGATAATGGATTCAGTAACTGTTCCGAATTGGTCAAATCCTTGGAAAGCAGCAAGATCGACACCTTCCAAAATTGGATGGTATGGATCTGCGACTTCCATGTTGTTGTAAGTGACTCTTGTTTCAGGAGTGTTTCGAGGCTGGATATCCATATCGAATGGAAGCAAACTTTCTCCAGTAGAAGAGGAGTACTCGTAGTAATCAGTTGCTCCGGATAGGTGAACTTGAACTGTTCCTCCGGATGACATGAAACTCTTCAATGCGTTTTGATTGGAAGAACCGCCAATCAATTCGAAGTATCCCTTTCCACCTTCATCACCAGGCTTAGCTGTGTTCACATCTTGCCAAGGCATGATTACCTTGTCATAGTGAGTTAACCAACCTAGGTCTAGGTATTCGTTCCAATCGTTGATGTCATATTGTGTGTATGACATTCCCAAGATAACCATGTCTTCCTTAATTGCGGAAACACGAGTAGAGTCACCAGATAGGATTGCTACATCGACATGGTCTGCAAAGGATGCATGGAAGTAACGGACGTTTCCAGAAGTACTGCCATCAGGCAGGGTTGCATGGAAACTGATGTTGTATGTGTGACCATCTTGCCATCCATTCCATGGAGTGTAAGAAACAGAAGTTCTCTCATGAGCACCTAGTGTCTGACTTGGACCTGCTGTGGTAGTGTGAACTTGATTTCCATCTGCGTCGTCAACAACTGTCATGTGGAAAGTGTAGTCACCTTGTAGAACACCGTTTGTAGCAGAGAGTGACCAATCGTGCATCTTAGCGCTATCGATTGGAAGTACACAATCCATTATTACGTCGTCAAGACATGATATCTGATCTGGCTTACCCAAGGTGATATCAACACTCTCAACCGAAAATATCACTCTTGCTAAGTTGTTAGCGAGTGAGATCTCTTCGTATCCAAACCAAGGTGTTCCCTGAGTCGAGTTATCGAACTGTGATTCAACTTCAATCTTGTAAACTCCAGAAACGAAGTCATGGTTTGCGATTGCGATTGTGCGGTTCTCTTCAGCGTCTAAGTCAACGATTGTTGTGCTGTAAGTTGCATCTTGGCTGAAAGTGAATTCTTCCAGAGAGATGTTATCGAAGGCAACTCCACGAACACCGTCATTCTGACCATTGTGTCCGTCGTCGTTAGACTGGAACTCGAAGTTAATGTCGACAACTGAACCTGCTAGGCTCATACATTCATCAGTCCAAAGGCTGGAGTCTGCTGATGTAGTGTTAACAACGTAAAGGTGAGTTAGGTCGATGCTTCGGCTCTGCACTAGGCCGTCACTGTTGTAGAATACATTGTAGTTATCTGCACCACCGTTGATGTTTACAGGATCACCAATGTAATCGATTTCAGTGTTATCCAGTGTAGTTTCGTTAACTGGGTCAATGAATCCATTGCCATCTTCATCTACGATACAGAAACCATCTTCGTTGTAATCAATCCATTGTCCGTAGACAACTCCGTCGTAATCAGTTCCTGCTTTGTTCCAATCTACAGTTAGTGCAGCATAGTCATTGACAGATGATGTACGACCAGATTGAATATTGTATTCGAACCAGGTTTCTGCGAAGTATTCGAAGTTAAGGGCAACATAATCTCCAGACATGTTTGTCAAGTCGACTCCAGGGATGGTTAGGGTTTCATTCTCCCATACATCGCCGAAACTGTTTGCAGTGTCACATGGGTGGCCGAACCAGTATGCGTGAGAGCCGAATAGTGTCTCAGCACAGGATGAATCATCGAGGATTCCGCCGTTTGCATTGCTGTCATCAGTGTATCTGAATCCAGAGACACCGCCTTCGAATCCTTCTTCACATACCACTAGAGGTGAACCACAGTACACATCAGTAGGTAGTGCACTGTAGACCTTAGCTTCAACATCGAAGGTCACATTGGTATTTCCTAAGTGTTCAACTAGAACTTCAATTGGGAAGTTACCTTCAGCATACAAACTTCCAGGTTTGAATGATTCAATATCTAAGATTGCAGGGTCGAAAATATTGAACGCTGTAATGTATCCAACAATTTCATCGTTTGCTGGTTGTTCATCTTGAGCGTAATTCAATACTGCTGAAATCCTGTAAGTTGTTCCGTTAACGAAGTCCGCACTGATTTTTGTAGTGTAATCCTCGTTAGGAGCAAGATTGTTCATGTTAATGTTAGATTGCTGATTCTGAACATTGGATGTAAATGCAGTATTCTGCTTCCAAATTGTTACGTTGTCGATAGCGAATCCGTCGCGTCCAGACCATTGGGTTTCATTTGCACCAAGGGAACCTTCCCATCCAGACTTGAATCTGAATCTGATGTCTACTGTTTCTCCTGAGAAACGAGACAGGTCGAATGAACCAAGGTCTTCTTCAGTGAAGTTACCCCATCCATACTGAGTACCTGGAATTGCACCACCATATCGGTATATTGCAGCATCTAGGCCAGTGTTCTGCTGACTCTCTAGTCTCCCGTTGTCATAACCGCCCCAGTAACTGGATTGAGAGTGACATTGGTTAGCGAAGTAAGCGCTTGTTGGACAAGCAATTGTTACCCATCCCAAATCATCGGAGAATACCTCAATCATTGCTGCATCATCCCAAACTTCAGCAAGAACGTATCCGTTCTGGTCTTGAGTGTAAAGATCTGCTAGACCAAGGTGCCTGAATATTTCGATACTCATGTAAGCACGGTCTGCGCCTGTCAAGTCGACATCATTCAGGACAAGCCCTTCGTCCCAGTTAGGTTCGTAACCAGACCATGTGTCACCACTAGAGTTAGTCTTCATTACGCCAGACCACATAAAGTCAGTCGGGTTGTTCGCATTTGCGGATTCAGAAGCAGCATTGTTTCCAGCTGTGTGTCCTACTGTACTGTTTGCAGCGACCTCTTCGTGCCAGTGGTTTACACCGTAGTACGTTTCAGTAGACCAAGTACATCCAGATCCACATCCAGATGTGTCTTCTGGGTTGTCCCAATCCATTGCATAGACTGTGACGTTGGTAGATGCTGTCTCATCGACTTCCTTGATTTCAACATCTAGCGTAGCCTGTCCGTTAAGAACATCCATTCCTGTGTTTGTAACTGTGACTTCGACTTCACGGGTTCCTTCACCTAGAGCGCCGATGTATGCATCGGTAGGAGAGATGTCGATTCCAGATACTGCAAGGTCTTTGTTATCCATTTCAATAACAACGATTCGGTCATATGAGCCGTCCCAGCCGAAGTTGTCATCGTAGGTAAACTGGTCGTAAGAACCGTGGCCGACGATTAAGTCAGGAGCACTGCTAGGTCCGCCAATTACTTGTCCGATTGCAACAGTTGTAGGCCTCATAGCACCAAAGTACTCTAGAGGATTCATGTGTCCACCGTTACCGTTGGAAAGTGTAACTTGAACACTTGTTGGTAAGTTTAGGTAATAGTTGGTGGTTGTATCACCAGTAGATGACGTGGAGTTAGATTGCTTGAACTTTGCAGCGTGGATGAAATCAGGTTCACCGTCTCCATTCAATTCACCAACAGTTACTTCCCAAGCGATGTAAGGTCCGAAATACACAGTCTTTGAGTTACTGTATGTGTGGGTCGATTGGGTAATTGTTGCATATGTCACGTTCTCTGTGTTAGCATCGTTAATTGCTACAACATCGATAATTCCGTCATCATCAAGATCTGCAATATCGAATCCACCAAACTCTGGGCCAAGTGCATGGACGTGTAGGCCAGCGCTTCCTGTAGAACTCCATGTGACTGTTGCTGGGAAAGTGTTAGTCAAACAGTTGAATTCAACGACTGTTACGTTGTCTGACTTACCAGGATTAGTTGCTGCTCCTGTGAGGTAATCTACACCTTGGTTGCGAACTAACCACAAGTCAACGTCATCACAACTTCCACTTACTGGATTTGTTTGACTTGGCTCTCCCCAATCTCCCAATTCGAGTTCAGTGTAAGAGTTCTGAGTTGAATCTCCAAGGCTGGTGATCTGCCCTTGAGTGTTTGAAGTGATAGGTCCCATGTAAGTGACTACACGCTGATTCTTGAGGTCGGCAAGCAACTCGAGAGTGACAATATCGTCGTCGCCGTCTTCGTTCAAATCAGCAACTGCAAGGTCCCACATCCAAACTACATCGAACTGTTCTCCGATTGTGAATGTGTCAACACTACATCCATCGTTTTCAATGATTGTAACGTTACCTGGCTTGTCTACAACAATTGCACCGGATGCATCTTGCCTTAGAGGCCTGTTACGAGCATAGATTACGATATCGATAGCATCGTCTCCGGTGAATTCACCGACTTCGACCTGTTGAGTGTTGGAATGATCTTGGAAATCTGCATCCTGGCTAGGATTTGCAGACGTCCATATATCTGAACGCTTCTGGAATTGTCCATTCTCGTTCCACAACACGGTTATTTTTGTACTACGGTCATTCGCTGTTACGATATCTAAATCTCCGTCACAATCGAAATCTCCAAGAGCAACATCCACAGGGTCTGTGTCTGTTGTGTATGTTCTTGAAGTCGATGCAGAAACAAGGTTCGCAGCAGTCGTTGAAAGTAGCATTACTAAGACAAGGAGTAGCGCTCTTGCGCGTCCGTCTTTATTCATAGTCTTCCAAATCATCATCATCACTCGCTTCCTCGGAGTTCAATTACCACTTTAATTCCTTTGGGAAGGTGAGTTTTCCAAAATGAAAAAAATAGTACGCAGTGCGTCGAATGACATAATAATGCAGAAACTTGGAAATCGAATCAAAGTCCAGATGATAACCAAGCAGGTGAGGGGCCCCAACCTGTGGCATCCCCACCATGTACTTTCACGATTTTACCGGCTCTAAACATCCCTTCCAAAAATAATTCTAGCTCTAGCCCTTCTCTATCTCCAAGGTAGTCGCTGGCAGCCAATGCGATTGTCTCTGTTGAGATTGCGGTCACTCCGTATTTTCTAACAACAAGACGAAGTAATTCCTTCAACCAAGATTCAGCCATTGGATCTTTGACCATTGGACCTTGTGCTGGATGTGGTTCGTCCAACTCATCCAATTGCTCTCTTAACTCGTCAGAATTAGGGCGAACTGGATTTTCAAGCCCTACTTCGATTAGTTTTGCAGTTAAATCGAGTTGGCCTATCGGTCGGCGAATTACCGGAATGCGAGAAGGGTCTGGTTCTGGACCCATATCCTTGGGCTTTCCAGACGGGGTTGATTCGGCATCATTTGCCACTCCAGAGTTAGAAATTTTTGTGCTGTCAACAGCCATCGGCATCATCCAGCCGACCTTTCTAAGGCCTAACTCTGCAACGATACCTCTGACCCAATCAGCTTCTCCTTCGAGTAAGACATCAATGTCTTCTTCCTCACTGCGGAAGCGATAGCGAACGTATCCTCTCAACTCCTGCATGTAATCACCCTAAGGGTGGTGGGAAATCAACCCACCGGTCTTATTGCGCCAGATTCCTCAGCACGGTATGGAGGATTCCACCGTTCCGATAATAATCGACCTCAACAGGGGTATCTAGGCGTACTTCGGCTACGAAATTGACACTGCTGCCATCCGATTTGTTGGCCGTAATTGTCAACTCCTGCAGAGCTTTGACATCATCTGTAACTGGTATGTCGAATGTCTCTGTTCCATCAAGGCCTAGAGAATCTGCATCTTCCCCGTCCTTGAAAGTTAGTGGAAGAACGCCCATACCAACTAGGTTAGAACGGTGAATTCTTTCAAAAGATGTTGCAATAACTGCTTTTACCCCTAGCAAATAAGTCCCTTTAGCAGCCCAATCTCTGCTGCTACCGGTACCATATTGTGAACCTGCTAAAACAACCATTGGAGATTCACAGTCCATTGCTGCTTCGAAAACCGATTCGATTTCGCCTGTCTTGTGATTCATTGCAAATCCTCCTTCAGTACCTGGAGCCATTTGGTTACGAACTCTAACGTTTGCAAATGTACCACGCATCATGATTTCATGGTTACCACGGCGGCTGCCGAATGAATTGAAATCTCCTTTCTGGACACCTCTTTCTGTAAGCCACTTTCCGGCAGGCCCATCTTCTGGGAATGCCCCTGCTGGAGATATGTGATCTGTAGTAATTGAATCACCTAACTTGAGCAAAACCTTAGCACCCGAAATTGATTCAATCGGCTGTGCCTCCTTTGACAGACCTTGGAAGAAACTCGGAAGTCTGATGTAAGTAGAATCGTCTTGCCATGGGTAAAGAGGGGATGCTTCACTTGGAATTGAATCCCACCTTGGCTCCTGCATCACAGTCGAATATCTCTCTCTGAACATTTCTGGTGTAATGTTAGACAATGCTGTAGAAAGTTGTTCATCGCTTGGCCATACATCTGAGAGCATTACTGGCGTGCCATCACTTCCAATGCCAAGTGGTTCACTGGCCAAATCGACATTCAAACTTCCTGCTATTGCATAAGCAACAACCAGTGGAGGGCTTGCTAGGTATGATGCCTTTACTTTCTGATGGACCCTTCCTTCGAAGTTACGATTACCGGAGATTACCGATCCTACAATTAGTCCAGATTCATCAATTGCTGCTTCGATATCCTCTGGAAGTGGCCCTGAATTACCGATGCATGTTGTGCAACCATAGCCAACGTTGTTGAAACCTAATGCGGCTAAATCTTCATCCAACCCATTTGCTTCGTAATATTCTGTTACAACTCGTGAGCCAGGTGCTAG
>Ga0233444_10005907_pt1 | contig 11113 bp, 13 predicted proteins | sample SI_124_October20_6_FD_182792 | JGI IMG/M metagenome (GOLD analysis project Ga0233444, IMG submission 182792) | Seawater microbial communities from Saanich Inlet, British Columbia, Canada - SI_124_October2016_10_MG | ecosystem: Environmental > Aquatic > Marine > Inlet | place: Canada: British...
ATCAGAACTCGTTGTTGTGCCCATATCCAAAAAGGTGATTTATCAATTTTAATAGACACATCTCCAGATATTAAAAATCAATTTTTAAAAAATAAGATCACATCTTTAGATGCAATTATTTATACACACGAACATTCAGATCAAACGGCTGGAATTTTCGAAATGCGTCCTTTTTATTGGAAAAATAAAAAAAAAATTCCAGTTTATGGTTCATTAAGAACTATTAATGAACTTAAGGATAAATATACTTTTTGTTTTAAACAACGACATGGCTACAAACCAATAATGAAGGGCAATATTGTTAAAAATAAATTTCAAATTTCCAATAAAAATCAAATCATTAAAATTGAACCTTTTGAAGTTTTTCATGGAATGATCAAAGCTACTGGCTATCTATTTGAAAAAATTGCTTATATTAGTGATTGTAATGGTATTAGTAATAAAATTCAAAAAAAATTGATGAATTTAGATTTTTTAATAATTGATTGTTTAAGAATAGATAAACATCCATCACATTTTAATTACGCTGATGCTATTAATTTTATAAAAACTGTAAGACCAAAAAAAGCTATATTAACTAATTTGCACATAGATCTGGATTATTTTGATCTAAAAAAAAATTTACCAAAAAATATAATTCCAGCTTATGATGGTTTAAGCTTTAATTTTTAATTTCTGCTTCGATTAAATCAATAAATCTTTTTGAGGAAGGTTTAGTTATTGATGCAAAAGTATCTGCAACTTTACCGTTTTTGCTAATAATTATTTTATGAAAGTTCCATTTCGGTATAGCACTTTTTCCATGATTTTCTTTAGCCCATTTAAAAAAAGGATGTGCATTATTTCCAATGACATCTATTTTTTCTGTCATCGGAAAACTAATATTAAAATTTGTTTCACAAAAATCTTTTATATCTTTGTTTGAACCTGGCTCTTGCTTAAAATTATTAGTAGGAACTCCAATAACAACTAAATTTTTATCTTTATAATTTGTCCATAAATTTTGTAGATCCTCATATTGAGGTGTAAAACCACATCTTGAAGCAACATTTACTACAACAATTACTTTTTCTTTATAATTTTGAAGATCAATTTTACCTCCATCAATGCTCTTGAAATTAAATTCATGAGCTAATTGTTCATAGTTTGCATTGGCTTTATTAAAAAAACTAAACATTAATATTGTTATGATAAGTATTTTTTTCATCATTTTAAAGCTTTTAACACAGCTTCAATCGGTAACAATATGCAATTAAACCTCTTTTTATTATTTTTGTTAATTAAAGACTTAAAACCTATAAATTTTTTAGAAAAAACAATATTAATATCTTTAGAGAAACTATTTTTAAATTTATTTAATTCTTTTTTAACTATATTTAAAGGTAGATATTTTATTTTTCTAGCCAATAAACTAGCAGAGGCCTCACAGTATATACAAGACTCGGTTTCATATTTCATAGATATTATTTTAGAATTATTTAAAATTAATTCAATTTTAATTATATCGCCACACATTGAATTCTTTTTAGTTGATTTAAAAGTATATTTATTAGTTAAACCAACGTTAGATGTGTTTGAGGCAATCTTAATAATTTCATTAGTTATCATTTTTTTGAAAATAATAATAACAATACATAACCAAATATTGTAGAAAGCAATGAACCTGCTAGCACTCCAATTTTTACACCGTCAATATATTGTATATCGTTGGCAAAAGCTAAATTCCCTACAAATAAACTCATTGTAAAACCAATTCCAGTTAAAATTGAGACAGCATAAAATGCAGGCCATGTTGAATTATTAGGCTTATCTGCAATCTTAAATTTTACTGATAGATAAGACAATAAAAAAACACCAATTTGTTTACCAAAAAATAATCCAAGAACTATACCAAGAGGCACAGGATTTAAAAGAGTTGAAAAAGTTAATCCCTCTAAAGAAACGCCAGCATTAGCAAAAGCAAATATAGGCATTATACCAAAAGCAACATAAGGAGAAAGACTATGTTCTAATTTTAATAATAAAGAATTTTTGTTAACTTTGGTGTTGTGTGGGATTGTTAAAGCTAAAAGAACACCTGCGATTGTTGCATGAATACCAGATTGATGTGTAAAGTCCCATAAAAAAATTCCAACTATCAAATAGGGTAAAAAATTATTTACCTTTAATTTATTCAATGTAATTAAAATTATTACAGCAATTAACATTAAAACTAGATAAATAATTTGTATCTTTCCAGAATAAAAGAAAGCTATAATTACTATTGCACCTAAATCATCTATTATCGCTAATGCCGTTAAAAAAACTTTTAAAGAAATTGGAACCCTTTTTCCTAATAATGATAACACACCCAATGAAAAAGCAATGTCAGTTGCTGAAGGAATAGCCCATCCATTTATAGTTGAGCTATCAGAATAATTTACAAATATATAGAAAAGTGCAGGCACCGCCATCCCTCCAATTGCACCAATTATCGGTAAAAGAGCTTGCTTTGGATTTGATAATTCACCTTGTAAAAACTCTCGCTTAATTTCCAAAGAAACAAAGAAGAAAAAAATTGCCATCAAAACATCATTTATCCAATGAAGAACGCTTAATTTAAGTCCAAAACTCTCAGTTCCGAGCGTTATGTATTTTTTTAAGATAGAAAAATATTCGTCGCTATATGAACCATTGCTAATTATTAAAGCAAGAACGGCTGCAAACAAAAGCATAATTCCAGATGATGCTTCTAACTTAAAAAATTCTCTAAATGGCCTAGTTATGTGTTGGATCATATGTACTATTTACTTGTATAGGGCTTATCTTTCAATTGCCAAAAATGCATAATTAACCTATAAAACAGACGATCGGGGCGTAGCGCAGCCTGGTAGCGCATCTGGTTTGGGACCAGAGGGTCGCAGGTTCAAATCCTGCCGCCCCGACCACTTAATGCATGAAAAAAGCTAAAATTTACATACCAACAAAAACAGCCATGCAATCGGGTAGGGGAAAACTCAAAAAATGGGTTCTAGAATTCGAAACAAAAGATGCTTCTATAAATCCTTTAATGGGTTGGGAAACTTCAACAGATACTCTAGAAGAAGTTATTTTAAAATTCTCTTCCAAAGAACAGGCTATAGAATATGCAGAAAATAACAATATTTCATACACAGTTATTGAACCCAAAAAGAAGGAGTTTGTTATAAAATCGTATGCAGACAATTTCCTTAAAAATTAATTATGTGGCGTAGTTACTTTACAGAAAGAAAATGGCTCCTTTGGTCATGGGGTGGCTTTGGATTTATCATTCTTTCTCTTCTGGCTCAAACCTATATCGATGTAAAAATTAATGAATGGTACAAAGGATTTTACGATCTTTTACAAAAAGCCCCAGAAAGAGAGTTATCAGAATTTTATGATGGAATAGCTTTATTTATGAAATTAGCTATTCCATATGTAATAATTTATACGATTACAAATTATTTCACGAGATTGTGGGCCTTCAGATGGAGAGAGGCAATGACATTTTCTTACATGCCTTATTGGCGAGCTGTAGATGCTAAAGTGGAGGGTGCGTCTCAACGTATTCAAGAAGATGCAATGAACTTTGCCAAAATCGTCGAAAGTTTAGGATTACAAGTTGTTCGAGCAATTATGTTACTAATTGCATTCCTTCCTATACTTTGGGGTTTATCATCCAGTGTTGTAATACCTTTTTTTAAAGATATTTCTGGTTCTTTAGTTTGGGTTTCATTAATAGCTAGTTTGGGTGGTTTAATAATTAGTTGGATTGTTGGAATAAAACTTCCAGGACTAGAATACAACAATCAAAAAGTTGAAGCTGCTTTTAGAAAGGAATTAGTTTATGGAGAAGACGATAGAAAAAATTATGCCCAAGCTCCTTCAATTCTTCAATTGTTTACTGGAATAAAATTTAATTACCATAGGCTTTTTCTTCACTATGGTTATTTTGACCTATGGTTAATTATGTACAACCAAACAATGATTATTGTACCCTATCTTTTAATGGGACCTGGTCTATTTACTGGAGCTATGACCTTAGGTGTATTAATACAAACTTCAAGCGCCTTTAGAGAAGTACAAAGCAGTTTTTCATTATTTTTACAGAACTGGACTAGAATTACTGAACTTAGATCTATCCATAAGCGTTTAATGGAGTTTGAAACTGCTATTAACTTTAAAAATAAGTTGAGAAACCCTAGGAAATCTGATGTAAGAGCTTAATGGAGCTCTACCTCAAACTCATAGACGTTTTATTCCCTGTATTTTTTGTGATTGGTATTGGATATTACCTTGGAAAAAAAAATCCGGGAATTAACACTGATTTCATAACTACATTCGCAGGTAACGTAGGCACACCTGCCATGATATTCTATACAATAACAACTACTGGAGTGACTTTAACTGTTTTTACTGAATACTTCATTTATGCATTAATTATAATCGGAGGATTTTCTCTTGTTGGTATTATATTTCTTTTATTACTTAAAAAAGATTTTATTAGTGAATTGCCACCTTTAATTTTACCTAACACTGGAAACATGGGTATTCCCATTTGTTTATTTGCCTATGGAACAGCTGGGCTAGGGGTCGCATCTGCTATTGCATCAGTAATTATTCTTCTTCACTTTACACTTGGAGTTCTATTGGCAAAAAAAAGCTTTTCATTTGGAATATTAATTAAGAATATGCCAATTTACGGAATAATTGTTTCAGTCATATTTTTGTATTTTGAATGGGATGTTCCTGGATATTTAGAAAACACTACATTTTTACTTACATACGCAACTATATTTTTAGTTTTAATGTCTTTAGGCATTGCTTTATCAAGATTAAAAGTAGTGTCTTGGACCCATGCATCAATTCTCGGAGCGGTTAGAGTAGTTTTTGGACCTTTAATAGGATTTGGATTAATTAAATTTCTTAATTTAAACGGATTTGCAGCTGGTGTTCTTCTAATTCAATCATGTATGCCAAGCGCTGTTTTAACTTATTTGGTTGGTTCAATGTATTCAGAGAAAAAGGTTGTTGATAGCGTAGCTAGTGTTATCGTAACGTCTACTGTTATGTCATTTATTACTATTCCAATTGTTGTATATTTAAGTCTTAAATATTTTCAATAAATACAGTAACTTAAAGCAATTAACTAAAGTAAAATATTAATTAATAGGTAAATACTACTTATATATTATAAAGATAATAGATATAAACATTGGGAAATAATGCTTATTTAAGTTAAAAAAATTAATAAATCAGTTTAAAGAAATGCTTAAATCAAGGTTTTACTTATTAAACGCTAAAATATTAGGGATTAAAGGGCTAAAATCTAGCAAAACGATGTATTTTAAAATATTCTAAAAGCAACAATAATCAATAATTCTACAAGCTTTGCGTGTACAGAATATATCGTTTAAACGGCCGTAGAGGGTGTTTTTTTTGCAATCCTTAATTTTAGAGTGCAACTGGCTGGTGTGTGGGTAAAAAATATAGTGAAATAGGGGCTAATAGACCCGATCGCCCGTCAAATAACAATTCTAGAGCCTTATACCCTCTTTTTTAAGCAAAAATCTCTTTTTTTTTACTCCTCCTTTGCCTGAATAGCCCCCAAGCGATCCGTCAGATCTTATAACTCTATGGCAAGGAATTTTGGGTGCAAAAGGGTTTTTTCCTATAGCATTAGCCACAGCACGCACAGCAAACGGTTTTCCTATGCCTTTTGCCACTTGAGAGTAGGTTTTAACGCTACCGCGAGGTATTTTCCTCAAATAAGTCCATACTTTTTTTTGAAATTTAGTACCTATTAGCTTCATTAGTCAGATATTAAGTAAATTGTCAGAGATATGCCTATTATTACAACCATTATTAAGCCTAAAGCTATCATTTTTTTGCCTTTAGAGCTTGAGTTGGTCCAGAAGTACGAAATTCCGCAAACAGCAGCTATGAATACTACTATGGGAAGAATAAATTTAATCATTAGATTTAAAATTATACGCATTGACATCTAAAATCACTTAATATATTACTAATGATAATTAATTGTTATCGATAGTAATTATATGAATGAGTTAGTTACAGACATAAAAAAGCTACATGAGGAAACTTTAGAAAACCTCAAGAGTTCAAAAGCTAATAACACGCTTAGAGCTTATAAATCTGATTTTAGAGATTTCGGAGGTTTTTGTGCAAAACACGGTTTTAATTCAATGCCAACCGAACCTAAAGTTGTATCGTTATACCTCACGCACCTTTCCGCCACTTCAAAAATAAGCACTTTAAGACGAAGGTTGGTATCTATAGGGGTGGTTCATAAGATTAAAGGTCACTATTTAGATACAAAGCATCCAGTTATTATTGAAAATTTAATGGGTATTAAAAGAAAAAAAGGAAGCATTCAAACAGGTAAAAAACCAATATTAATCAGTCACTTAAAACAAATAATTAATGTAATAGACGAACAAAAAATTGAAAAAATTAAAAAATTACGTAATAGAACTTTAATACTTATTGGTTTTAGCGGAGGATTTAGACGAACAGAGTTAATTTCTGTTGATTACGAAGACTTAGATTTTGTTGATGAGGGTGTAAAAATAACTTTGAGAAGATCAAAAACAGATCAATTTGGGGAAGGCCAAGTAAAAGGATTGCCCTACTTCACTAACGAAAAATATTGTCCAGTAAGAAGCTTGAAAAACTGGATAAACCTGTCGAAAATTAAAAATGGTCCAATATTTAGAAGATTTGCAAAAGGTTCAATATTAACTAGTCACAGATTAACAGATCAAACAGTAGTATTAATAATTAAGGATTGCTTAAGATTAGCAGGAATAGAAAATCAAAATTTTTCAGGTCATAGTTTAAGGTCAGGCTTTGCAACAGTAGCTGCAGACTCCGGTGCAGATGAAAGAAGTATTATGGCGATGACAGGCCATAAAACAACACAAATGGTAAGACGATATATAAGAGATGCAAATATATTTAAAAATAGTGCATTAAGCAAAATTAAAATATGAATAGATTAAAAGACGAAGTTTTTTGCATATTTTGTAAAATAAAATTTTTTAATGGAAATTTTACATTTCAGTAGTTCTAAATAATAAAAAAAACCTAAAAATTTTTAAGATAAAAATCGTTATTAATTCTGTGTAATAATCTAAAATGATTATTATTCAAAAAAAATAAGATTTCATCCTGAAGATGTGGAAATATTTCTATTTGTAAATAGCATTGATTATTAGAAAGAATGTCTGAAGCGCCTTTAAGAACGTTTAGTTCGTGTCTTTCTACATCAATTTTAAAAAAAATCTTCTTATTTTTTAAAGTATAAAGATTGTCCAATTTGTCTGTTTCTATTTCTTCAAAAAATAATTTACTTTTATCATATTTATTTATTTCTTTATCTGTGTCTTGAAGAATAGATGAGCCTCCCCTTTTGTTTCTATCTGTATACCAAAGTTTAAGCTTATTTTTACTGTCTGAGCAGCCTAGATTATGACAAATAATATTGAAGTTATTTATCTCGACATTTTTACTAAGTCTTTGGAAATTCTGGTGATTTGGCTCAAAAGCAGCTGTATTACTGACTAATTTACATAAAGATAAAGAATAATAGCCTATATAAGCACCAATATCGAAGAAATAATCATATTTTTGATTTAGCAATTCCTCTTTAACAAAATCTAATTGATCTTTTTCATACTCATTTTTAAGGTATATTTCTCGATCAATTGATGACGTTAGGGAAAGATTAATCTTAAAATCTTTTAATAATATAATATTTTCAGTCGTTGAAAAAGATAGTTTCCTTATTAAAGAAGGCACTATTCTTTTAAAGAGTTTAAAAGAAAATAAAAGTATTAAAATTTTTCTAATCATTATTAATAAATCTTTCAATTATTAATTATTTTAAAAATATTAAATAAGATTTTTTCTAGTTTGAAATTTCTTTTATCGTTAGACTTAAACACAAATTTATGAAAAGTATTTTTTGGTACCCAGCAGCTATACCAATTCAAATCATTTTTATTAATTATATCAATAATTTTTGCATTATTAGTTCCAGCGATTTGAACTAGAAATCCTGAATGACAGCTTATCGCAAATGATGAATAATTTACCAATCTTTCCATTACGCCTAAACTAGAATTCTCTAATAAAATTATATTCATATTGTTATTTTTTTTTAAATCTTTTTTTAGATTTAAGAAATATTCGAAAGTATTTTTAAAAGAAGTTATTACTATTTTTTTTTTTATTTTCTTCTGAAAATCCTCTAAATTTTTATAAAAATTATGGTTAATGGAACTAATGTCTCTCCATTTTTCATCAAGATGAATTAAAATAAATTTATTTTTTAAAATAGTTTTAACTTTATTACTTAATTTACTAATATCAATTGTAGGTATGAAATAGTATTTATCATTTAATTTAATTTTTAAATCTAAATAATTAGCAAGTTTAATAAATTTTGAAGGCAAATGTTCAACGCTTTTAAGAAATCTTTTACTCGTAAATATTTCAAATTTATCAAAAAAAAAAGTCAAAAAATAATTTGGTTTTAAAAATGGGATCCCCAGCAATTTAAATCTATAGAAAAGACCAAATTTATGCATAGATTTAATAAAAAAATTACAAATATTGGAGAAAGATTTGCCGTCAACAGCAAACGAAGCATAATATTGTTGATTGATTATCTTTTTAAAAATCTTAATTTTTTTTAAAATACTAAAATTTTTATCATAAAGGATAACTTTATCGATTATTTTATATTTACTTATAAAATGATGATTATATTTTGATGAAACAATTGTTATATTTGATAAAGGATATTTTTCTTTTAAAGCTTTAATTAAATTAGTAATTATTAAAAAATCTCCCAATCTATCGTTTCTAAAGAAAATAAAGTTTTTCATTTTTTGAAAGATTTAATTATTTTATTTATATTTATGAATTTTTTTTTACCTAAAGATTTTAATAATTTATTGTCCCCAAATAAATTTTGCCCTCCTCTTTCACCGTATTTCATTTTTTTATGAAAATAATTAGAATTCAATATTTTACAAACTTCAATAAGGTTAATTTTTCTTCCACTAGAAATATTAATTATCTTTTCATAATTTTTAGAAATTAAAATATCTAATGAGTCCACCACATCATCTAAATGAATAAAGTCTCTGAAGCAATTAACATTGTCTATAAAGTTAGTCTTGGACATCTTTCTATACATATCTGAAACAAAGTAACCTTTACGTTGCTTAGGTCCTGTTATATTAAATATTCTAGCTATACCAATTTTGAAATTAAAACTTTTTCTATTTTTTATTATAAAATCTTCAACCTTTTTTTTAGATAATCCATAAGCATTTATTGGCTTAGTTTTAAAATTTTCCATTAGTTTTTTATTGGAAAAATTATAAACATGTGATGTTGAAATAAATAAAAAATATTTTATATGATTATTTTTTTTTAAAGATTTTAAAATATTTATTGAAGATTTAAAATTTATTTTATTTAATATAGAAGTTTTACCTCGGGATATTCCTGCAAAATGAATTAGGTATTGAAATTTATTATTAGATATCCAAGTATCGAATTTTCTAATATTTTCTATTTTGTGCGGATATTTAAAAATTTTATATTTTTTTTTAAATTTTTTATAAAAGTAAGAACCTAAAAGCCCAGTTGATCCAGTTATAACAATTTGTTTTTTATAAGCAGTCTTCAATTGATTTAATTAGTTTGTTTAAAATTTTATTTTCAATTTTTACAGTTGGCAGGCCAATGAAAAAACCTTTTTTACTTATATATTCTGCATTCTTCATTCTTTTATTATAAGGTAACTTATATTTTTTTATAGCTGGCTGTTTTAAAAAATTTCCACTTATTATCGGCCTCGTTTCAATTCCTTTTTTTTCAATTTTTTTTATAAATAAGTCTTTATTAAAATATTTGTTTCCTATAACCGGCAATCCAAACCAAGAAGGTTTAGTGAAATTATTTTCACTTAAAATTCTTATTTTATTTTTTATTTTTTCGCTAATTAAAAATCTTTTAAATATTTTATCTCTATTATTAGCTCTTATTTTTATAAATTTATCTATATCTTTAAACTGACTTAAACCGATGGAAGCTGAAATATCTGTTGATCTTAAATTAAATCCTGAATTATAAAATATGAATCTTCTATCTAAATGTTTGTTTGATTGTGCTATTTTTTTTTCTTTTTTTAAACCCCTGGACCAACCGTGTGCTCGTAAAGATTTCAAAATTTCATAATCATCATTACTTTTACAACATATCATCCCTCCTTCTCCAGAAGAAATTTGATGTGATGAATAAAAAGAAAAAGAAGAAAATTCACCAAAAGTTCCTAAATATTTATTTTTAAACTTAGTGCCTAGGGACTCACAAGTATCCTCAATTAATATAAGATTGTATTTATTCTTGATTTTTATTAATTGATCCATATCAGCACAGTTTCCTAAAACATGAACTACTAAAATTGCTTTAGTTTTTTTAGAAATTTTCTTCTCCAATTCTTTTAAATCCAGGTTAAGAGTTTTAGCATCTATATCTACAAATTTAGGTTTCAATCCAGATTGTATTATGGGCCATAAAGATGTTGACCAACATAGAGCGGGTATTAAGACTTCATCACCCTTTTTAAGTCTTTTTTTTCTATATGGATTTATCAAGCATTGTAAAGCGAGTAAATTTGCAGATGAACCAGAATTTACCAGCAGAGAATTTTTAGATTTAATTTTTTTAGAAAAAGTTTTTTGAAAACGTTCTGTATACGATCCTATTGTTAATTTACGAGATTTTAATACTTTAATTCCTTCATTAATATCTTTTTTCCTAAATGGATTTTCTACTAATGGGTAAAAATATTTTGCCATTTTTAGTAGATCGAAAGTTCTTCTCTGATCATATCATCTATTAAATCATCAGTAGATATTTGAGGTGACCATTTTAGATGTTTTCTTGCTTTAGAAAAGTCTCCTCTTAAAAAATCAACTTCTGAAGGTCTAAAGTGCTTCTTATTTAAGTCAATAATTATTTTTCCACTATCTTTATCTATTCCTTTTTCATTTATACCTTTACCTTTCCATTT
>Ga0233444_10005908_pt1 | contig 11111 bp, 6 predicted proteins | sample SI_124_October20_6_FD_182792 | JGI IMG/M metagenome (GOLD analysis project Ga0233444, IMG submission 182792) | Seawater microbial communities from Saanich Inlet, British Columbia, Canada - SI_124_October2016_10_MG | ecosystem: Environmental > Aquatic > Marine > Inlet | place: Canada: British...
CTGAAAATGTTGGAACTGATGTCGATAGCTGGTCTATAAGACAACCTCTTGGAGTATGCGCGGGTATAACACCATTTAATTTCCCTGCAATGGTACCAATGTGGATGTTTCCAATGGCAATAGCTTGTGGAAATACATTTGTTCTGAAACCATCAGAGAAAGATCCATCATGTTCGATGAAGTTAGCTGAACTATTAAAAGAAGCTGGATTACCTGACGGTGTTTTTAATGTTGTTAATGGAGATAAAGAAGCAGTTGATGCTTTGATCAATAACAAAGATGTTGTTGCAATGAGTTTCGTCGGATCAACACCAATTGCAAAATATATTTATGAAAACTGCGCAAAAAATGAAAAAAGAGTTCAGGCTTTAGGTGGTGCAAAAAATCATTGTGTAGTTATGCCTGATTGTGATTTAGATCAAGCAGTTAACGGCTTGATGGGAGCCGCTTATGGTTCAGCAGGGGAAAGATGTATGGCTCAATCTGTTGCTGTAGCAGTCGGAGGTATAGGTGATAAATTAGTCAATTCATTAGCAAAAAAAGTTGAAGCTCTAAAAGTTGGTCCAGGAATGGATAAAAAATCAGAGATGGGTCCGCTTGTAACTAAAGATCATTTAGAAAAAGTTACAAGTTATGTTGATGCAGGGGAGAAAGAAGGAGCTAAATTAATTGTTGATGGAAGGAATTTAAAATTACAGGGATATGAAAGCGGTTACTACATAGGAGGTTGTTTGTTTGACCACGTGACTAAAGATATGAAAGTTTACAAAGAAGAGATCTTTGGACCAGTTTTATCTGTGGTTAGAGTAAAAAATTTTGATGAAGCTCTAAAGTTAGTTAATGATCATGAATTTGGTAATGGTGCGAGTATATTTACAAGAGATGGAGACTCAGGAAGAACATTTTCTAGCAAAGCTAAGATAGGAATGATTGGTATTAACATACCAATCCCCGTGCCAATGGCTTTTCATAGTTTTGGCGGGTGGAAAAGATCTTTATTTGGAGATCAACATATGCATGGTCCAGAGGGAGTTAGATTTTATACTAAATTAAAAACAATGACATCAAGATGGCCTACAGGATCAAGATCCGATCCAGAATTTGTGATGCCAACAATGAAATAAAAAGGAGATATATGAGAAAAAAAATTACTTTGATAGGAGCAGGCCAAATTGGAGGAACATTAGCGCATCTAATCGCACTGAAGGAGTTAGGTGATGTTGTGCTTTTTGATGTAGCAGCAGGAATTGCAAAAGGTAAAGCTCTTGACATAGCTCAATCGTCGCCAGTTGATGGATTTAATATTAATTTGTCAGGAACAGATAATTATGAAGATACTAAAAATTCTGATGTAATTATAATTACAGCAGGCGTACCTAGAAAACCAGGAATGACAAGAGATGATCTACTTGGCATTAACCTTAAAATTATTAAGCAAGTTGCAGAGGGTATTAAAAATACTTCACCTAACGCGTTTGTGATATGTATTACTAATCCACTGGACGTAATAGTAATGGCTCTACAAAAATACTCTGGTTTACCAAAAAATAAAATAGTGGGCATGGCTGGAATTTTAGATTCATCTCGATTTATATATTTTTTATCGGAAGAACTAAAAATCCCAGTTAAAAATATCAAATCATTCGTATTAGGAGGTCACGGTGATAGTATGGTTGCAATGTTAGGACATACAGAAATAAAAGGAAAAAAAATTGACGATCTAGTAAAAGAAGGGGCCATATCTAGAGAAAAATTGAACGAAATTGTAGATAGGACAAAAAAAGGTGGAGCCGAGATTGTTAAATATTTAGAAAAGGGTTCAGCGTATTACGCGCCAGCAGCATCAGGAGTAGAGATGGCAGAAAGCTATCTAAAAGATTTAAAAAAACAACTTCCTTGTGCTGTTTATTTAAATGGAGAATACGGTGCTAGAGATATATACGCCGGTGTTCCAGTCATAATAGGATCAGATGGCGTTGAAAAAATTATTGAACTAAATTTGTCAGACAGTGAAAAAATAAATTTTGAAAACTCAATTAAATCTGTAAAAACACTTTTTGATGCTGCAAAAAATATAGATAAAAGCTTAATATAATTGATGAACATTCACGAGCACCAAGCAAAAGAAATTTTAAGACAATTTGGAGCGCCAGTTTCAAATGGAGTTGTTATCTTGTCAGTTAATGAAATTGAGAAAGAAATAACAAAATTAAATAGTAAAGAATTCGTTTTGAAGGCACAAATTCATGCTGGTGGAAGAGGAAAAGCCGGCGGAGTTAAACTTATAAAAAATGTTTCAGAATTAAAAATAGAAGCAAATCAAATGATGGGAAAAGTACTTGTAACTCATCAAACAGGTCCAGAAGGCAAGGAAGTTAAAAGATTGTATATTGAAGAAGCCTCTGATATTTCAAAAGAATTTTATTTATCTTGTTTGGTTGACAGAGAGTCTTCTAAGATAGCTTTTATAAGTAGCACAGAAGGTGGAATGGATATCGAGAAAGTTGCGTCAGATACACCAAATAAAATTATTACAAATAAAATAGAATTAAAAAGTGAAGGTCCAAGTGATCAAGAAATTGAAAAAATTATTGATGTATTTAAGTTTAATGCCAAACAAAAAATGACAGCAAATAAACTAATTAAATCTCTTTATAAGATAGTTTTAGAAAAGGATGCCAGTTTGATTGAAATTAATCCTTTAATTATATCAAAGAGCGACAAAGTAATTTGTTTAGATGCAAAAATGAATTTTGATGATAACGCAATTTATAGACAACCGGAAATTCTAAAGCTAAGAGATTTAAACGAAGAAGACCCTGCAGAAATTGAGGCCAGCAAACATGATTTAGCATATATAAAACTTAATGGATCAATAGGATGTATGGTTAATGGAGCTGGTTTAGCTATGGCCACAATGGATATAATAAAACTTTACGGCAAAGAGCCTGCAAATTTTTTAGATGTTGGCGGCGGTGCTTCAAAAGAAAAAGTAGCAGCAGCTTTTAAATTAATTTTATCTGATAAAAATGTTAAAGGTATTTTAATTAATATATTTGGAGGTATAATGAGATGTGATGTTCTTGCCCAAGGAGTAGTCGATGCCGCCAAACAAATAGATTTGTCTGTACCTCTGGTTGTTAGATTAGCAGGCACTAATTTTAAAGAAGGAAAAGAAATTTTAGATAAATCTGACCTAAAAATTCTATCAGCCTCAGACTTAAATGATGCTGCAAAAAAAATTGTTGAGGCAATAGAATAGATGTCGGTTTTAATTAACAAAGATACAAAAGTAATTTGTCAGGGTTTTACAGGAACACATGGAACTTTTCACTCTGAACAAGCATTAAAGTATGGAACAAAATTAGTAGGGGGCGTAACACCAAAAAAAGGAGGTCAAAAACATTTAAATCTTCCAGTGTTTAACACTGTAAAAGAAGCAAAGGATCTGACAGCTGCTAATGCTACAATGATATACGTTCCTCCTAAATTTGCAGGTGCAGCCATAATTGAAGCAATCGAGTCAAAAATGGAATTGATTGTCTGTATCACTGAAGGCATTCCTATAGTTGATATGTTGAATGTAAAAAAAATATTAAATAAAAGCAACTCAAGATTAATAGGACCTAATTGTCCGGGCATTATAACCCCTGGCGAATGCAAGATTGGTATTATGCCAGGAAACATTCACAAAAAAGGTACTGTCGGAATAGTTTCAAGATCAGGAACTTTAACTTACGAAGCTGTTGCTCAAACTTCTGCAAATGAAATGGGCCAATCTACTTGCGTAGGTATTGGTGGCGACCCCATTAATGGAACTAATTTTATAGATTGTCTTGAATTATTTTTAAAAGACGATGAAACAAAATCGATTGTTATGATAGGAGAGATTGGAGGATCAGCAGAGGAGGAAGCAGCTGAATTCCTTAAAAGAGAAAAAATAAAAAAGCCGATGGTTGGGTTCATAGCTGGATTAACAGCCCCACCTGGTAGACGAATGGGCCATGCAGGAGCTATAATTTCAGGAGGAAAGGGAGGAGCAGAAGATAAAATAGAGATTATGAAGTCTGCTGGAATTACCATTTCAAAATCACCCGCAGATATAGGAAAAACGCTTTTTCAAAAACTTAATGGTTGATTTTTATTAATTTATGTTAAAATAAATTTTTAATGTCTTCATCTGATAACAATATAACTTATAAAAAAACATCCTTTTTAGCTGGAACAAATTCAGAATTCATAAATGAATTTTACGCTGATTATATTTCAGATCCAAGTTCATTGCCGGAAAGTTGGAGAAAGTTTTTTGATGGACTAAGTGATAGTCAAAAGCTTGTATATGATGATATTAAAGGTCCGAGTTGGTCACCAGAAAAAAAATTAGAAAAATTAAAATTATCAAAAGACATCAAAATAGAAATTAATGACAAATCTGATGAAATAAATTCAGATTTAGTTAAACAAGCCTCTAAAGATTCTGTTAGAGCGATAATGTTAATCAGAGCATATCGTATAAGAGGGCATTTAATAGCGAATTTGGACCCCCTTTCGATTCAAGAAAAAAAAAAACATCTAGAGTTAAAACCAGAAACCTACGGTTTTGAAAAAAAAGATTATGATAGAAAAATATTTTTAGATGGAGTACTTGGCTTACAATATGCAGATTTAAATCAAATTATAGATATTCTAAAAAAAACATATTCTTCAAATATTGGATATGAATTTATGCATATGGGAGATCCAGATGAAAAGTCTTGGATACGAGACAGAATAGAAGGACCAGAAAAAAAAATTTTTTTTACCGATAACGGAAAAAAAGCAATTTTAAATAAAATCATTCAAGCAGAGGGATTTGAAAAATATTTACATATTAAATTTGTTGGTACTAAAAGATTTGGCTTAGATGGAGGGGAGGCTTTAATTCCAGCCTTAGAGCAAATTATAAAAAGAGGCGGAAATTTAGGAGCAAAAGAAATTAAGATAGGCATGCCTCACCGTGGAAGATTAAACGTTTTAGCAAATGTAATGGGAAAACCTTTTAAAGCAATTTTCAGTGAATTTTTTGGAAAAACAGTTAGCACTAATAAAAGTTTTGAGGGAGATGTTAAATATCATTTAGGAGCATCATCGAATAGAGAGTTTGATGGAAATTCAGTTCATATAAGTCTGACGGATAATCCTTCACATTTAGAGGCAGTAAACCCGGTTGTTTTAGGACAGGTAAGAGCTAAACAATTTTTTCATAAAGACAAACAAAGAAAAAAAGTCATTCCAGTTTTGATGCATGGCGATGCTGCTTTTGCTGGACAAGGAATAGTAGCAGAATGTTTTGCAATGTCAGGTTTACCTGGTCACAACATAGGTGGCACAATACATATTATTGTTAATAATCAAATTGGTTTTACCACTGCACCAAGATTTGCACGTTCTTCCCCTTACCCTTCTGATGTTGCAAAAATTGCCCAAGCTCCTATTTTTCACGTTAATGGAGATGATCCGGAGGCAGTTGTTCATTGCGCTAAAATAGCAACTGAATATAGACAAAAATTTAATAGAGATGTTGTTATTGATATGGTTTGCTATAGGAGGTTTGGACACAATGAGGGAGATGAGCCTTCATTTACACAACCAATAATGTATAAAAAAATTAAAGTTCACCCTTCTACTTTGTCAATTTATGGAAAAAAATTAAGTAATGAAGGTCTTGTTTCAAATAATGAACTTAATAAAAATAAAATTGATTTTAAAAATTTTTTAGAAAAAGAATTTAATTCATCAAAGAACTATAAATCAGATTTGAAATGGTTTGATGGAGCTTGGTCCAGATTTAAACCCGGATTAGGTAAAGACAAAAGAGGTGTTAGTGGTGTAGATAAAAATGAATTAATTAAAGTTGGAAAAAAAATTGCAACTATACCTGAAAATCTTAATGTTCATAAAACTTTAAAAAAGATATTCGACTTAAAATTACAAGCAATAGGAAAAGAACAATCTATTGACTGGACTACAGCAGAAAGTCTTGCTTTTGGAACTTTATTAACCGAGGGATTTTCTGTGCGATTATCAGGTCAAGATTCAGGTAGGGGAACATTTAGTCAAAGACATGCTGTTCTTAGAAGTCAAGACAATCACGAAAGATACATTCCACTAAATAATATTATTAAAGGACAAAAAAACTTTGAAGTTATTGATAGTTTGCTGTCAGAGTTTGCAGTTCTAGGCTTTGAATTTGGTTATTCAATATCTGAACCAGAAACATTGGTGCTTTGGGAAGCTCAATTTGGTGATTTTGCAAACGGAGCTCAAATAATTATAGATCAATTTATTTCTTCAGGGGAATCAAAATGGGGAAGAGCTAGTGGATTAGTTTTACTTTTACCACATGGTTATGAAGGCCAAGGACCTGAGCATTCATCAGCAAGATTAGAAAGATTTTTACAATTATGTGCTGGAGAAAATATGCAAGTTGTGAATTGCACAACGCCCTCTAATTATTTTCATGTCCTAAGAAGACAAATGCATAGAGAATTTAGAAAACCATTGATTATAATGACGCCAAAATCTTTGTTAAGGCACAAAAAATGTATTTCAAAAATTTCTGAATTTACAACTAAAAGCACTTTTCATAGAGTGTTAGAGGATGACTCTTATTTAAATGTAAAGAACTTATTGGAACTAAAAAAAAAGGATAATAAAATTAAAAAAGTTGTTATGTGTTCAGGAAAAATTTATTATGATTTAATTGAAGCTAGAGAAAAGAATAATAACGACAAAGTTACTTTCATTCGAATCGAACAGCTATACCCCTTTCCTGCAAAAACTTTGGCTAATATTTTAAAAAGATATAAAAAAGCTAAATTTGTTTGGTGTCAGGAGGAGCCTAAAAATATGGGAGCATGGAATACGGTAAGAAATTATATAGATAGAACACTAGAAATGATTAATTTTGGTGATATTTCTGTAAAATATGTGGGTAGAAAAGCATCTTCATCAACTGCGACTGGAAATTTAAACAAACATCTTGCACAACAAAAAGAAATATTAGAAAAGATACTAAAAGATTAAATGGCAGAAAAAATTACAGTTCCAACATTAGGTGAGTCGGTTACAGAAGCGACAGTTTCTAAATGGCTTAAAACACAAGGTGATCAAGTCACAGTAGACGAGCCAATCGTAGAATTAGAAACTGATAAGGTTAACGTAGAAGTGCCAGCGCCTGCTAATGGTATTTTAGGAACAGTAGAAGTTAAAGAAGGAGAGACAGTCAACGTGGGTTCATTACTCGGAACAATTAATAATTCTTCAACAACTGCACAAAATAATATTAAAGAAGAAAAAAATTATAATCCTCCAATTAAGGAAAAAGAACAACCAATAATTTTTAAAGAAGAAAAGATTAAACAAACGAAAAAAAAAGTTAAGAAAAAAGAACCAGCCCTAAATTTAGAAGAAGAGCCACTGATTTTAGAACAAGTACATGATGAAGGTATAATTAAAAAAGATACAGTAGTTTCACCTGCAGCAAAAAAAATGGCGCACGAAGCAAATATAGATTTAAATAACGTGCAAGGATCAGGAAAAAATGGAGTAATTTTAAAAGAAGATATAATGAGTTTGATGGGATCAAAACCTAAACCGGCAGAGAGAAAAATAAAAAATGGCCCGGAAGAAAGAGTAAAAATGACTAGGTTGAGACTGACTATCGCAAAAAGATTAAAAGAAGCACAAGAAAATGCTGCAATGCTAACAACTTTCAATGAAGTTGATATGAACGAGGTAATTACAATGCGCACTCAATATAAAGAAGAGTTTCAAAATAATTATGGAGTAAAACTCGGTTTTATGTCTTTTTTTGTTAAAGCTTGCGTTATCGGTTTAAAAAATTATCCAGCAATTAATGCCGAAATTCAGGGAGAGGAAATTGTTTATAAAAATTATTACAATATTAGTATTGCCGTTGGAACTGATAGAGGATTAGTTGTTCCTGTGCTTAGAGAAACTGATGAAATGTCATTTGCTGATATTGAAAAGAATATAGGCAATCTTGGTCAAAAAGCCAAAGATGGAAAAATAACTATTCAAGATTTACAAGGTGGAACTTTTACTATTACGAATGGTGGAATTTATGGATCAATGCTTTCTACCCCAATATTAAATCCTCCACAATCAGCAGTTTTGGGCATGCACAATATAATTCAAAGACCAGTAGTTGTTGACGGAAAGGTAGAGGTAAGACCAGTTATGTATTTAGCTTTATCCTATGATCATAGAATAATTGATGGAAAAGAAGCAGTTTCTTTTTTAAAAATTGTTAAAGAATCACTCGAACAACCAAAGAGACTTTTTCTAAATATTTAATTATGACAGATAATTTTGATTTAGTTGTAATCGGCGGTGGCCCCGGAGGTTATGTATGTGCAATTAGAGCTGCGCAGCTTGGTCTCAAAACAGCGTGCGTAGAGTCTAGAGAAACATTAGGAGGGACATGTCTTAATGTTGGCTGCATACCTTCAAAAAGTTTACTTAATTTATCCCAAAACTATTACAAGGCTAAAAAGGATTTTAATCAACAAGGAATAGAGATAGATGGTATTAAGCTTAATGTAGAAAAAATGATGTCAAACAAAAATAAATCTATTCAAATTTTAACAAAAGGGGTTGAATTTTTATTTAAAAAAAATAAAGTTTCTTATTTCAAAGGCAAGGGAGTTGTTTTTTCAAAAAATGACATCGTGGTTTATGGAAGCAACAATAGTAGAAGTAATATTAAAGCAAAGAATATTGTTATAGCAACTGGATCAGAAGCTGTCTCACTACCTGGCATAGAGATAGATGAAAATAACATTGTTTCTTCAACTGGAGCTTTATCTTTTGACAAAGTTCCTAAAAAACTAGTTGTAATAGGTGGTGGCTATATAGGCCTTGAGATGGGTTCAGTATGGTCAAGATTAGGCTCAGAAGTGACAGTTATAGAGTATTTAGACTTTATAACGCCTGGAATGGATAGAGAGGTCTCCAATGAATTTCAAAAAATATTAACCAAGCAAGGCATTAATTTTCAAATGGGATCTAAAGTTAATAGTGTAAACAGTAAAGAAAACTCTGTTACGATAAGCTATACCGACATAAAAAATTCAAAAGAAGAAACAATTGAGGTAGATAAAGTTTTAGTCGCAGTTGGTAGAAAGCCTTACACAGAAGGATTAAATTTATCAAAAGCCGGTGTTAAACTAGACAGCAAAGGTAGAATTGAAGTTAATAATAAACTTCAGACTTCTGTAGAAAATATTTACGCCATTGGAGATGTTATAAAGGGCCCAATGTTGGCTCACAAAGCGGAGGAAGAGGGAATAGCTGTAGCAGAAATTTTAGCTGGTCAAGCAGGACATGTAAACTACGATGTAATACCGGGAGTTATTTATACTTCTCCGGAAGTAGCAACAGTTGGCAAAACTGAAGAACAATTAAAAGGTGAAAATCTATCGTATAAAATAGGCAAATTTCCATTTTTAGCCAATTCAAGAGCAAAGGTTAATAACGAGACAGATGGATTTGTTAAAATATTGGCCGATGGTAAAACAGACAAAGTTTTAGGAGTCCATATTATTGGACCACATTGTGGTGACATGATAGCCGAGATGGCATTAGCGATGGAATTTGGAGCAAGTGCAGAGGATATAGCAAGAACTTGTCATGCACACCCTACACATACAGAAGCTATTAAAGAAGCCGCATTAGCTGTTGATAAACGTTCAATTCATTTTTAAATAGAAAATATTAATTTACTATTAAATTATGAAAGTAGAAATACTGCTTCCCAAAGTATTTAATTTTGCATTTACATATAATTCAAACAATTTACCGCTTAAAACTGGAGATCTAGTAGAAATTCCCTTTGGACAAAATAAAGAAATAGGCGTTGTTTGGAAAAGTAAAGATAAAGAATTAAAAAAGAATATAAGAATAAAGAATATAAGTAAAAAGATTGAAAACTATTCGATAAATGAAAATTTAGTTGATTTTATCGAATGGTTTTCAACATACAATGTAGTTCCTTTGGGATTAGCTTTAAAGATGGCCATTGGGAGTAAGGATAATTTTACAAAAAAAATTGATTCAAGTTTTTTAAAAAAAAAAATTAAAAAAAAGAAATACATACTTAATAATGAACAAAAAAAAGCATTAGATTATTTAAACTATATAAACAACAAATTCGATGTATCAGTACTACAAGGAACAACAGGTTCAGGAAAAACATTAGTTTATTTTGAAAGAATAAAAAGAATCATTGCTAAAAACAAACAAGCACTGGTTTTACTGCCAGAGATTTTTTTAACTAATGAATTTAAATCAAGATTTAATGATTTTTTTGGTTACGAGCCAGCAATATGGCATTCAAAGATTACACCAAAAAAAAAAAAAATAATTTGGAAAGGAATAATCAATAATGAAATACAATTAATTGTTGGGGCTAGATCTGCCTTGCTTTTACCATTCAAGAATCTTGGTGTAATTGTTGTTGATGAAGAACATGACGTCTCTTACAAACAGGATGAAGGCGTAATATATCACGCTAGAGACATGGCTATTTCAAGAGCTTCTTTTGAAAAAATACCAATTCATCTAGTCACTTCTATTCCTTCAATAGAAACTTATAATAATATTCAAAGAAAAAAATTTAGGCATATAAAAATTCACAAAAGATTTAATGACTATCCATTACCTAAAACTAAAATTGTAAATTTAAATATTAACAAAATTAAAGACAAGTTTATTTCCAGTGAAACTATTAAATATGTGAACGATTTTTTAAAAAAAAAGGAACAAATATTATTTTTCATTAATAGAAGAGGTTACGCACCATATTTAATTTGCAAAAAATGTGGAACTAAACAAATATGTTCAAATTGTTCAATGTATTTAACTTTTCATAAAATAAAAAATAAAGCCATTTGTCACCATTGTGCTTTTGAAAAAAAATTAAAAAAAAAATGCAAAGAAGAAGGTGATTGTGATTTTATTATGTATGGTTTCGGAGTAGAAAAAATATTTGAAGAAGTTAAAAGAATTTTTCCTAATAATAAAATAGAAATTTTTTCAAGTGATTACAT
>Ga0233444_10005909_pt1 | contig 11108 bp, 10 predicted proteins | sample SI_124_October20_6_FD_182792 | JGI IMG/M metagenome (GOLD analysis project Ga0233444, IMG submission 182792) | Seawater microbial communities from Saanich Inlet, British Columbia, Canada - SI_124_October2016_10_MG | ecosystem: Environmental > Aquatic > Marine > Inlet | place: Canada: British...
TGGGTTATGTGGTTTGAGAAACACGCTTTTCGTATGTATAGAAAATACTGGTGGTACATCCTTATTATTGTTGTTATTTATATATTCTACCGTTATATTATGTTATAATATTCAAACAATAAACAACTCCTTAAGAAATTTATTAATTTTTACATTCTTATCTGTTAAAGTACCTTTAGAGTACACAACAATTATATATTATGCACTAAAAAGTGTACCTCTTCTCTTTAAAGTTCTTATATGTCTATATATAATACTTCTTTTTATATCCAAAAGACTTTCAAGTTCTTCTATCGAGATATCTTCTTTTATTAATTTAATGTGATTAATCTTTTCAATTGTTGGTAATGTTGAATTAGCTGTCTTAATTGTCTTTTCTTGAATATCTAACATCATCTCTAAATCTTTATAGCAAAGTGCTTTATTGGTTATCTTTAATCTGACATTTAACTCTTCTTGCCATTTTCTTATATTATATTTTAAATAATGGAAAGCTTTTTTTTTGTTTGTAAAATTTAGAATGAAGTGTCTTTCCCATTTATCTTCTAATTTTCTAACCCAATAATACTCATAACCATCGAACAATATTTTATGGTTTTTAATTTGAGTTAGACTTTGTAAATGTTCTGTTGACCAACTTGTTTTTATAATCATATCCAAATCTTTTTTTAATAACTCTAAAACAGTAAATCTGTTGTAAATTCAATACGTTACTGTCTTGCAATATAGTGGGTATTTGTAGTATAAGAAAGTCATAGTTTTTAACAAACCTTATGTCTTATTAACAAACTTTATATCTGTTTTTCTCTGTAAAGTAATGTCAATAAGTTTTTTTCCTATATTTGAGAATATGAAAAAACTACTACTCCTTTTATTGTTTATTCATTTAATGTCTTTTGGGCAATCGAATCAAGATGTTACCCTTACAGTAAGCGGTCAAGGTGAAACTATGGAAGAGGCTCGCGCAAACGCACTTAGATCTGCAATTGAAGAGTCATTTGGAGCTTATGTTTCTTCCAACACAAAAATTCTTAATGATATATTAGTTGCCGACGAGGTGGTTACAGTTTCAGGAGGGAACATTAAAAATTTTGATGTTATTTCTGAGGTTCAAATTCCAGAAGGCGGATATGCAACTACTTTAAGAGCAACAGTTTCTGTAAATAAGCTTAAGTCTTTTTCTGCAAGTAAAGGGGTTAATTCTGAATTTAAGGGCGGTCTCTTTGCTGCGAATATGATTCAGCAAGAGTTGAATGAAAAAGCAGAATTAAAAGCAATAGAAAACATAATTAAAGTTTCTAAAACAATATTAAAAAAGTCATTTGATTATTCAATTAACGTTGAGGGTAATCCAAAAAAAGAAGAATGGAATAACTATACAATTCCTCTTTTAATTAAAATTAATTTAAATAAGAACTTTGACACTTTTACAAAATATTTTAACAGCTCAATATCTGGGTTAAATATGAACGAGGGTGATATAATAGCATACAAAGATGCTGGGAAAGAAATCGACCTTTTATTAAGCTACAACAAATCATCACCCCACTGTGTTGTACATTTAAGGAATCCGCAGAGTATTTTATTATTAGAAAAATTTATAAAAAATATAAAAAATATTATCCTTTCTTTTGAGGTCAATAATAATTTAAGCAAGATTTCTAAAAAAAACTTAGAGATGTCTTCTTATCAGCTAATTGATTTTTTTAGAATTGTTCAGTCTGGCTGGTATAATCATCCTGGTCTTGCTAAGGGCTCATATAGAAGTTGGGCTAAAAGTCCCACCCTTATTTCAAACAGTGTTCATTACTCTCGCAAAGACTATGCGAGTTTTGAAAAACGAAATTCACGGTCTTATAGGAATCCGGGTTTATTTACAGATATTATGATGTCCGTCACTGGGAAAGGAAATATTAGCACCCTTTACAGAACATCAAATAAGCGATGGAGGTTAAACAGGAGCAAACTTTCAGTTAAAGTTCAACAACACAATAATAATCTAATTTTAAATTTTTTCAACCTCTATGATCAATTTGATAAAAGGGAGTTAAAAAATTATAAAGATATTGTTGGAAGCAACTCAATAATTGGAATTCGCTTTAAAGATTCTATGACTTTATCAGAAATTCAAAAAATTACAGAATATTCAGTTAAAAGGATTGATTAGAACCTATATAAGATATGAAAAAACTACTACTCCTTTTATTGTTTATTCATTTAATGTCTTTTGGGCAAATCATCACTTTTGATAAGTTGGACGGAAAAAAGAATCCACAAGAACTTGATATTAGAGAACTAACCGATACTTATATAACTGTAAAATTAAACCAGATACTACCAAGTTGTCATATACTTTCAACTTCTGAATACAAAAACATTGAAATGCGAAATGGTAGAAAAAAGAAATGGAATGTATATGATGAAGGGGTCTTAATCAAGTTAGCAGACAGATTAGATGTTCTTAATTTCTTTTCAAAATATGGCTATGCATTAAGAACTTCAGATTCTGAAACCTATGGTGTAATTTCTGGTAATATGGTAATTCCAGTTTCTGATGAAACTTTAACCTTAATGAAGATTAATTAGCCGTTTGCCTTATGCTCGGATGAGTTGGAACAACTCTCGTTGGGAAAACAACTAAAAGTCGAAAAGAACACAAATGTCTGTCAATTGTCTGCCAGTTTTACTAAATTTAGATTGTTCTTTGAGATACTTATTGTCAATTAATAGTAGATGCTTTTTAGGAGTCTTTAACAACTGGTTAGAGAAGTGAGAGTAAACAAAAAAAGGCTTACATCTCTGTAAACCTTTTTGCTCCTCCTCAAAGACTCGAACTTTGGACCCTCTGATTAACAGTCAGATGCTCTAACCAACTGAGCTAAGGAGGAATATCATTAAATAATGAGCGCAAATATATATATTATTTTTTAATCTTTAAAAATAATACGCTAATTAAATATGGCTTTAAATATATCATTACCATTAGCGAATATAACTAATGAAATTAAAATTAAAAATCCTGTAACCTGAGCGTATTCCATAAACTTATCCGACGGCTTACTGCCTGTAGCCATTTCATATAACAAAAACATCACGTGTCCACCATCTAAAGCAGGAATAGGTAATAAATTAAGCACACCCAGCATTATAGATAAAAATGCAGTTATAGACCAAAAGTCTAACCAACTAAAAGACGAAGGAAATATATTTCCAATAGCTATAAACCCTCCAAGGCCCTTGTAAGCTCCAGTTTCTGGACTAAATATTGCCTTAAATTGACCTAAATAACTACTAACAGTAGCGCTAAAAGTCGTAGCTCCAACTGAAATACTTTCGCTTAAGCTATAAGTCTCTGTTACCAATTCTATATAGCCATTGTCAATTAAATCTGCGGGTGAAGCCCCAAACAGAATTCCAAGTTTTCCGTTTTCGTCGACATTAAGTGTTTTTGAGATTGACATTCCTTCTCTTAAAATACTAACTTCAATAGTTTGATTTTTATTCTTGGATAAAATTGATTCTATTTCATCTGCGTAAGGAGTTTTAATATCATTAACAGACTCAATAATATCATTTTTTAATAAATTAAAATTTTTATTTAATGATTCATCTGTTACAGATTGAATAATAAGCGGAGATCTAAAGCCAAATAAGCTTCTGTCTTTACTTGTGCTTAATTTTCCTAAAAAATCAACTGGTAATATTATCTCGACGATTTGTCCATCTCTATCAACTTCATATGTTTTAGCACTTATTATAGACTTTCTCAACTCTGAATAATTATCAAATTCTTGGTTGTTTATAGAAATAATTTTGTCTCCTGTTTTAAAGCCAGCATCAGTTAATATGGGGTTAGTTATTAAATACCCGCCTTTAACACTTTCATTTGGAAAAAATTGTTTCCCATTAGAGTAAGCCAAACCTATATATATAACAAGAGCTAAAATAAAGTTTACAGTAACTCCTCCAAGCATTATAATTAACCTCTGCCATGACGGTTTCGATCTAAATTCCCATGGTTGAGCAGGCTTAGACATTTGTTCTGTATCCATACTCTCATCAATCATTCCAGCAATTTTAACATATCCCCCTAGTGGTAAAGCCCCAATTCCATATTCTGTGTCTCCAACTTTCTTTTTGAATAAAGAAAAAGGCCAGTCAAAAAATAAATAAAACTTTTCAACTTTTGTTTTGAATAATTTAGCTGGGATAAAGTGTCCTAACTCGTGGAGAACAACTAATATGGATAAACTCAATAATAATTGTGAAACTTTTATAATAATGTCAATCATTGTATTTGATAATTATGAAGGGGCTAAAATAAAGGAATCTAACATAAAAAAGAAGAAAAAAGACTTACTTTATCTTACAATTAAAGATTTATAAATATTACCTGATTCGGAATCAAACTTTAAAAAATACTGTCCTTGATTTAATGTCCCGAGTTCTAAGTTTTTCGAATATGCGTACGTAGAAATTAATTGTCCATTAATATTATACAATTCTATATTGTTAATTTCTAAAAAATAAGGCTTTTTGATTTCAATATTCGAATGAGTTGGGTTGGGATAAATAACTAATTTATCGTTGATTTCAGGGACCTGTGAACTTAAAAGAACCTGATTATTTTTTGAAATTACATCAAACTCTGGATTAACTTCAATAGATGAAACGTTGAAATCCATATCATATATAAAAATCTGATTATTATAATTATGATCTAATATTAAATCCAACTCTTCTCCTGAATCACCAAAAACTCTTATTGTAATTAGGCCTTCAAAAAAATCAACTGATTCGTGACTTGATTCTTGGTTTAATATTATCTGTAATTCTGAAGATGGCTGCCCCCATTCTGCTATATAACTTGGGTATCCTTGGTTAAACAACCAATCATCAAAAAATTCTGATAATTCCATTTGAGTGGTTTGCTCTACTGAGGATATAAAATCACTAGAGTTTGCATATCCATAAGAAAATTCAGGGTTTGATAAATAATTTTGTAAACTTTCATAAAATAAGTCTTCTCCAATTTTTTGTCGAAGCATATGCAAAACCATAGATCCTTTATTGTATGAAAGTCTACCACTAAAAACTCTATTAACAGTTAAAGTGTCTTCAGCCGGCACATATACGGATCCATATGTCTGACTTGTAATCGAATTAACTTTTTGTTGTTTCCATGATTTAAAAGAAGACTCTCCGTCTAAATGTTCAATAACTAGCCCAGATAAATAAGTTGCAAAACCTTCATTTAGCCAAATATCTTGCCAACTACCACAGGTGATTTTATTCCCAAACCATTGGTGTGCTAATTCGTGTGCAATCAACCCTCTACTAAAATTACCCATAAATGAAACAGTAGTGTGTTCCATTCCTCCTCCCCAACCAAATTGAGCATGTCCATATTTTTCATTTGAAAAAGGATATTCCTCGAATTTTTCAGCGAAGAAATCCATAATATCAACCGTGACTAAGGTTTGTTCTTGGGCTGTAGAAAAATCTTCTGGATAAACATAATTTACTATTTCAAATGGGTTTCCATTGTTAGACACTTCATGCGAATATATTTCATAATTAGTGACCGCTACAGCTATGAGGTATGCTGGGATTGGATAATTATGTCTAAAATGAGTTGTTTTAAAATTATCATTATAAGTTTGACTTATTTCAAGACCATTTGATGCTGAAATATATTCTTCATTATCAGAGTTGTATACAGGAGTATTTATGTATACATCAATAGAATCTATCTTGTCATTTAAATCTTGTTTACAAGGCCACCATCCTTTAGCTCCATAGGGTTCTGAAAGGGTCCAAACTATTGGATCGCCATTGTGATAGGATTGTTCAAAAGAGCCGAAACCAGAACTTACAGGGTTGCCAGAATAGGTTACACTTAATGAATCGATAGTTCCTTGGCTTTGTAATTGAGCAAGTTCAATTACTAATTCATCATCTGAATTTTGAGTGTAGTTTAAGTTTGTGTTAGTAGACAAATGGGTAACATTTTCAACTTGCATATTATCAGACAAATCGAAAGTTATTTGAGTTAAATCATCCAAAGCCAAAAAGTGAGAAGTTATAGTTCCAGAAATAAAGGCTTCATCAGGATCTAAGTTTATATCGAGTTTATGATACTTTAAATCATAATTAATTGTGTTAACGTTAATTTTTTGTGATAAGATTTTTTTAGCTAACTCAGATTCAGAGTTTAATAAATCATCAATGTTGTTTTGTGAGAAAAATATTACTGGCCAAATAAAGGCTAAAACTTTAATAAACATCATTAATAATTGTTTGAATATCAGTCAAAAATACTAATTAAATGCTAATTGTATTGTATTTTTGTTTTCTCTTTAATTTTAATGTCTATGAAAGGAAGTTTTTCAAATTATAAGTGGATAGGCCTTGCAATAATTGTATGGGGTGTGATTTCGGTGAGTCTTTTCTACAGTATTTTAAAACCCGTGGAAAGACTTCCAATTTACCAGCCAGCATCGGTTAATAGTGAATTAGTTGACACCACTATAGTTCATAAAATAAATTATCATAAAATTTCTGATTTTAGTCTCACAAATCAAAATGGGGAAACAGTAACTCAAAGTAAATATGATAATAAAATTTACGTAGCAGATTTCTTTTTTACAACTTGCCAATCTATTTGTCCAATAATGACAAAAAACATGAAAGACATTCAAGATAAATTAATTAAAGATTCCGAAGTTTTATTATTATCTCATACTGTATTTCCTGAAATTGATTCTGTTGAAGTTTTAAAAAAATATGCTGTTGAGAATCAAGTCATAGACTCTAAATGGGATTTAGTTACAGGTGATAAGAAGGAGATATATGATTTAGCAAGAAAATCATATTTGGCCGCTAAAGACAATAGCTTTGGTGAATACGAGATGATACACACCGAAAATTTTGTTCTAATCGATAAGAAAAAGCAAATTCGAGGTTTTTATGATGGAACCAATAAGGAAGAAATTGACAGACTTTATAAGGACATAAAAATTTTAAAAAACTCTAATTAAATCATCCTTAATATTAATATCAAAAAATAATAAACACATGAAAAATATATTTACTATACTATGCTTATTAATATCAATTACAATGTACTCGCAATCTGAAAAACCAGAATTAGTAATTGCAACAGAGAGAGTAGAACCGGGCATTGTATTTATTTTTGAAGGAGCAATAAAGGATAATATATCTCCGTCTTCAATGCATTTATCGGAAAATGAAACAAACATTCACATTGAAGCCAGAGTTAATTGGGATACCGATAATATTCCTAAAGGAACACCTGCTGGTGGATTTGTACCGTATTTATATATCTCTGCACATGTTATAAATCAAAAAACTGGGCTAAGTACTTTTGTTGACTTGTTGCCACATATTAATTTGGTTGATAATTTTCATTATGCCAGAAATATCTCTCTACCTGGATCAGTTGAAGATAAATATTCTGTTAAATTTAATGTTACCAAGCCAAGTGGAACTGACTTAGCTTTACATATGGATTGGTTGAAATCTTATGGAAAGCAATTATTAGAAAATAAAACTTTTTCCTACGATAATGTAGATTTTTCTGCAGTTGCTAAAGCAAGTAGAAATTAAATAATTAGCCTAAAGCAACATCTAAAGACATCATAATTATAAAGCCACCGATAAAGCCTAAGGTTGCAATATCTGTGTACTTATCTCTTTGAGTTTCAGGTATCACCTCCTCGACAACCACAAAAATCATAGCTCCAGCAGCAAATGCTAATGCATAAGGTAATATTGGAATAAAAACAGTCACAGCTAAAGCACCTATAACTGCTGCTATTGGCTCTACAATTGCTGACATTTGACCATACCAAAAACTTTTAAATTTACTAGCACCATTTCTTCTCATCGGCATAGACACTGCCAAACCTTCAGGAAAATTTTGAATTCCAATTCCTAATGCCAAAGCAACAGCACCACCAATTGAAGCTTCAGGAATACCAGCAGCAACTCCTCCAAATAATACTCCTACAGCTAAGCCCTCAGGGATATTATGTAATGCAATTGCTAATACTAAAAGGGTAGTTCGATGCCAAGGCGTATCTGGACCTTCATTTTCATCATCTCCAAAATTAATATGTAAATGTGGTAATACTTTATCTAAGCCAAATATAAATAATGCTCCTAGTCCAAATCCCAAAGCTGCAGGAAATACAGATCCTCCACTCATTTCAATTGCTGGTGCAAGTAGACTCCAAAAACTTGCAGCAACCATAACTCCACCAGTAAAACCCAACATTCCATCAAGTAGAGCTCTATTCATACCCTTAAAAAGGAACACTAATGAAGCTCCAGCCGCAGTAAGTCCCCATGTAAATAACGATGCGTATAATGCACCAAGTACAGGATCAATTGATTCAAAATAAATTACTACGCTTTCTAAAAAAGACTCCATTAATATTTTTTATGCAAATATAAATAATAAAATAGTTTTGCTTTGTATCTTTGCGTGATAACCAATAATATATTTATATGTATCCTGCAGAATTAGTTAAACCAATGAGAGAACAACTGACCGTAAATGGGTTTAAAGAGATGTTTTCTGAGAAAGATGTAGATGATTTAATAGAAAAAAAAGGGACAACTTTAATTGTAGTTAACTCGGTTTGTGGTTGTGCAGCAGCGAATGCTAGACCTGGGGTTATTGCAAGTTTATCAAATTCTAAAACACCGACTAATTTAGCAACAGTATTTGCAGGGGTTGATAGAGAGGCTACTGATAAAGCTAGATACCATATGGCTCCGTTTCCTCCAAGTTCTCCATGTGTAGCATTATTTAAAGATGGAGAATTAGTTCACATGCTAGAAAGACATCACATTGAAGGCAGGCCAGCAGAATTAATTTCTGAAAATTTACAAAACGCTTTTAACGAATACTGTTAGTTATAAAATAGCTTATCTAAAGTTAATTTTTGAGACAGTCTATTTAAGTTAATCACACTGGTTTTACTAATTTCGTTAGCTCTTCCGTAGTTTTTATATACTGTGTATTTTAAAAATGTAGGATTAATTTCTGACTCTATACTAAAAGTATCAATATTAATGAGCCATTCTCCTTTTTGAGAATCATCAATTATAAATTCTTCTGTGTTATAGCCAAATTTGATTTCGTCTATTAATTGATCTTTGTTTTCAAACTTAGTATGAGACCAATTAAAGAATTTTTTTGAAGGGCTAACAAACTGAACATTAAACTCAATATTAGAATCACTCCAATCAAAAACAACTCTATAGTCATAACCAAAGTCTTTTTGTGCAACAAATGACTTTTGATTTATATTTTTATTTAAGTCTAAGTCAGGAAGTATTTTTTTTAATACGTCGACAGGAAAGTTTTTAAAATCTATTTTATCTCTATGATTAGTGTATAGGTTATAGGCTTCATTTGCAATTGTTTTTTGAAGACCCAAAACTTCAACTTCATCAATCTCATTTAAAAGGATTTTTTTGTAAATATCGGCAGCCAAAACATACTTTTTGTTTTTAGAATATATTAAAGCTAAATCTCTGTAAGACTGCTCATGATAAGGTCTTATTTTAAGTAAATGCTCGTAGACTAATTCAGCATCTATATTTCTATCAATTGACTCCATTTTATATGCTAATGCTTTTAAAGCTTTTGGATTACTTTTGGCAGAGATAACTGCGTCAGTTAAAATATAAAAAGCAAAATCATTATTCCATCTTTTAAAGTAGTCATAACAATCAAAATAATATGGAAGGGATTTAAATTCTTGATTAGAAGTCTGTCTTAAATATATTTCTTTAGCATTTTCAAAAGAAAAGGCTTCTTCTAGTTCCTTTATATAATTAGAGTTATTTTCAAAACTAATCATACTTAATTCTTCTTCATAATCATTGCCCTTAATTAAGGCAGAATCAAGAGTTTGTGAAGATCCTTTGTATAAGTTATTCATTCTAATCACAAAAACCCCTCCTCTTCCAACACTGCCGTATCTATTTGTCGCTCCATAAGATTTTAATATAGTGATGCTTTCAATTTGTTGTGCATTTATAAAGGTCGGAAAATCCTCAAATATTAATCCGTCAACATCGTAAATTGCATAGGCAGGGGTATTCATTGAGCCTGTTCCGCCTCTTATTGTAATTCTAGGAGTATCATAACCTTCTATTCGAACTCCTGCAAATTTTCCTCTAATTACATCAACCAAGGTAGTCGCCCCTGCTGAAATATCTTCTTTTGTAATTGTTGAATTAGAAAACCCTACAGCATCTTTATTTTTCCTCCCATATCCAGTATCCACTAGATTGTCTTCATTTTTATTAGTTGAAGATAAAACCACCTCGTCTAATATTTGTGCTTCAGTTTTTAATAGCACATATAAATCATCGAAATCTTCTACAACAGTTTGTTTTTCTGTCATTCCTAAATAGTTAACTATTAGAATATCTCCAACTTGAGCATCTATATTAAAATAACCGTCAAAATCAGACTGAGCTTCAATAAGTGAATTTTTAATTCTAATGGTAGCTCCTTGAATGGGTCCCGAAACACTGAACACTTTTCCAAATAAATTAGGTCCAGATTCATCTATTGTACTTAGAGATAAATCGTTAACCCAGTTATTGGAATTTTCATCACGTTCTAAGTAAAATTTATTTGTATTTCTTAAAAACTTATATAATTGTGAAACTTTTATCTCTATTGTTTTAAACCCTTTTGCATTAATCACAAAGATATCATCATCGTTAATTAGCTTTTCATCATAATTTAAATTAAAGACTCCCGCATTGGTAGTAAAAGCGCCAATTTTAGTATGCTTAAAATTTACATTTGCCAAGCTTACAGGCTTACTAGTCTTTTTATCAAGGACTGAAGCTTTTATCTTAATTTCATATTGAGAAAAAATTAAATTACAACAAAGAAAAAATAATAAAAATATCTGTTTGTTCATTTTTTTAAATTTTTTTTATAAATATAATTAGTATGTTTTTTCAAGCCCGTTAATTCCTTGTTAAATGATTTATTCATTTAATTATAAATATTTAATAAGATTTAGGGGATACTATTTGAAATTTGCTTTTCG
>Ga0233444_10005913_pt1 | contig 11103 bp, 6 predicted proteins | sample SI_124_October20_6_FD_182792 | JGI IMG/M metagenome (GOLD analysis project Ga0233444, IMG submission 182792) | Seawater microbial communities from Saanich Inlet, British Columbia, Canada - SI_124_October2016_10_MG | ecosystem: Environmental > Aquatic > Marine > Inlet | place: Canada: British...
GATTGTTCATCGCCAACTGAAGGCCCATTTACACAACAAAGAGTGGATGTATAATGAAGATGAGTTGGCTGCATTAAGTGAACACTGTTCAACTCAGGGAAGGATGGCTCAGATGCTTGAATGGGAACTTGTCGCTATAGCCCTAAATTGGCATCTACGCCTTTCAGAAAATCAGCAATGGAATGCCCGAGTTGTTGGCTTGAGAACACCGTGGATTTTCCTCGATCTCAAGGATGACGGATCTATGCACGGGCGAATGCATCTCAAACAATTATCCAAAAAGAAGAATCTATTCATCGATGATCATGGACTGCAGCTCTTGGAAGAGGGACGAGATGGCCAGGGAGAACATGTACTGCTTGAACTCGGACAACTCTTTCCATGTCGAATCAGAGGACTCGACCTTTGGTCTGGACGTCTTGACTTATCTCCGGTCTAACATCAATGCTAATTATGAGCAACCAGTGACCATTACAAAGAGGATTCACAATGGCTGAAACTACAATTCGAGTCAAGGGTATGACCTGTTCTTCTTGCGTTGCTTCAGTAGAATCCACCGTTTCTAAAGTCCCTGGAGTCGAATCTGTTCGTGTTAATCTGGCCTTGGAGAAGGCAAGTATCACATGGAGCACTGATAAGATCGACCTCGAAGAAGTCATGAATGCTGTTGAGAAAAAAGGATTTCAAGCAGAAAAAATTTCTACACCAGAAACCATTCGTTCACAAGCAGTCCAGTCGGCACGAAAACAAGGTCAACTTGCAGCGTTTGCAATGCTCTTCTCAATTCCAGCCCTCATTGTGAGTATGTTCGTTTCAGATTTAGGAGAAACTGGATCGCTCGATACTCGATTCCTTTTGACATTTTTACTCGCTACACCGGTCTATGTATTCTCTGGAAAGCAATTTCACAAAGGGGCTTGGAAAGCAATCCTCTCTGGAAGAGCCAACATGGACGTATTGGTCCACTTAGGAACCACAACGGCCATGATTTGGTCTGTATTGGTAACATTCAATCCATTTTTTACGTTCCTTCCAAGTATTTTCTCGACGACAGAACATGTCTTTTTTGATGGTGCTGCGTTGATTATCGCTTTCATTTTAGTAGGGAACTTCCTCGAAAGTAGAGCCAAATTACAAGCGACAGATTCAGTCTATTCTCTGATGAATCTTCAACCGAAAACTGCTCTTGTCATTGGTGATGATGGTGCAACTGATCGCCAACCTGTTGAAGATATTCTTTCTGGAACAAACGTCTTAGTTCGAATCGGCCAAACAATTCCACTGGATGGAGTTGTCCTTGAAGGATCGGCGTTGATCGATACATCAATGATGACTGGGGAAACCTATCCTGTGCGACGCAGAGAAGGGGACGAGGTCATTGGTGGAACGATTGTTCTTGATTCACCGTTGACTCTTCTTACCACTCAACCCTTCCATTCAACGATTCTTTCAAGAGTTATCTCAATGGTTGATGAAGCCCAAATGGGCAAAGCTCCTGTTCAAAGATTGGTCGATAAAATCGCTTCAGTATTCGTACCATTCGTGCTCTTTTGCGCTCTCGCATCAAGCGTATTCTGGATGTTATCATCAGGATATGAGGGCAGAACAGGAGGGGAGGTTGCAATTCTTGCACTTGTATCGACATTGGTCATTGCTTGTCCGTGCGCTTTGGGATTGGCAACACCTACTGCACTCATGGTGGGAACTGGGATTGGCGCTCGCTATGGCCTGCTCATCAAAGGCATTGAAGCACTAGAGCGTTCACATGCAACAACAACACTTGTTGTCGACAAGACTGGAACATTAACGACTGGGAAACCAAAGGTATCTCATATTGAATTGATTGATGGTGAAGTGCGTGAGGTTCTTGGCATAGCCGCTTCACTTGAACACGCCTCAACTCATCCGATGGCCGAAGCAATTCTTGCTTCATGGTCCAATGTGACCAAGGAAAGACCAGATGTGACTGACATCGAGAGTATGGGTGGAATGGGGCTTGTTGGCCGGCTTGATGATGAGGTTGTTGCCATTGGAAACGAACCACTCATGGAGCATGTCAGCGTCGACCTTAGCGGTCACCAAGATGCAATTCAATCTGCTGCTAGGAAGGGTTCAACACTTGCTTTCGTATCCAAAGGAACACAATTGCTTGGATGGATTGAAACAACAGATCGACTCAGAGAATCAACCATTTCAGCAATTAAATTCGCTCAACAATCCAATCTTGAAGTCATCATGCTAACGGGCGATCGTGATGAGACTGCTCAACAAATCGCAAAAGAATGTGGAATTACAACCGTCGTATCGAACGTACGCCCAGATGAAAAAGCAGATTATATCTCGAAATTGCAGCAAGATGGAGCATGTGTTGCAATGGTTGGTGATGGAATCAACGATGCCGCAGCCTTAGCAACTGCAGATGTCGGCATTGCTATGGGTGCTGGAAGCGATATTGCTCTTGATTCGGCGGACATTGTATTGGTTCGTAATGACTTATTGGATGCTGTTTCAGCTCTGGAACTTGGTCAAGTTACAATGCGAAAGATTCGAAGTAATCTTGGATGGGCCTTTGTCTACAACTTGATTGGAATTCCTCTTGCTATGGGCTTATTCTTACCTTGGACTGGTTGGCTCTTACCACCTGCATTTGCTGCTGCTGCCATGGCATTATCTTCGTTGAGTGTTGTTGCAAATTCCCTTACTCTGCGTTGGTGGAGACCTCGACTTCCATCTGCCTGAAGCTGTAAAAGAATGCCGTGGCGATTTAATCGGCGGTTTCAAATCCATGATTGACCGCCATCAATTTGCGCGGGGGTCGCCCAGCTTGGTCAACGGCGGTGGGTTTAGGTCCCATTCCTTATTGGTTCGCAGGTTCGAATCCTGCCCCCCGCACCACGATTTTGAGGTATGTATACCTCATAGCATTGAAATATTCAACCATGAAGGATTCACTATGAACACCTGGGTTTACTTAGGCTTGGCAATATTCTCTGAGGTCATGGCAACTGCATCACTGAAATCTACGGAGGGTTTCACGAAAATATGGCCCTCTATGTTAGTTCTCGTCGGTTACTCAGCGGCCTTCTATTTCCTATCATTAACACTCGATGACATTCCTATTGGTGTAGCCTATGCAGTCTGGTCAGGAGTAGGTGTTGCGACTATCGCCATCATTTCTGTCGTATTCTTGGATCAGAAAATTGATCTTGCTGGCGTGTTAGGTATCGGACTCATCGTAGTTGGTGTAATCGTCCTTCGGTTGTTTAGTGAAAGTTCTGTTGAAGCCTGAATATAGCCTCTAGCACTATACTTCACCGTCAGGATTGAGAACTGAACCCCTGTGTCCATATCATGCCATCACCGCTTGCTGAGCACTGGAATCTCGAACCGGCTCGAATATTTTTGAATCATGGTTCGTTTGGGGCTTGCCCAGAGTTCGTCATCAAAGAACAGCGAAAGTGGCAGGATCAAATGGAAGCAGAACCGGTTCGGTTCTTTGAAGATGAAATGCCATTGTTATTGAAGCAGGCTCGAGATGTTCTTGCTGATTTCCTTTCATGCTCTTCTGAAGATCTGGCTCTTGTTCCAAACGCTACGACTGGCGTAAACACCATTCTTCGCTCTCTTATCTTCTCAGAAGGTGATGAGATTCTTGTCCCTAACCATGCATACCAAGCATGCCGAAATGCCATTGATTTCGTTGCAAGCCGTTGGGGGGCTACGGTCGTTACTGTAGCGATTCCATTTCCTATTGATGGGCCTCAAACTGTTCTTGATTTGATGTTAAATGCGGCTACTGAAAAGACAAAGCTGGTCATGATAGATACTGTTACCAGTCCTACTGGATTACGTATGCCGTTTGAAGAATTGACACGACAGTTTGAGGCAAGCGGGATTGAAGTGCTTCTCGATGCAGCCCACGGAATCGGTATGATTCCTCTTCACTTGGATGACCTCGGGGCTTCGTATGTTACGAGTAACTGTCACAAGTGGTTATGCGCTCCAAAAGGAACTGCTTTTCTCCATGTTCGTAGAGATAAACAACACAAAATTCAGCCGTTAACAATTAGTCATGGACATACATTCCCTCTCGGTACAACCACTCGATTCCGTCATGAATTTGATTGGACAGGGACTCAAGATGTCTCTGGATGGTGTGCGCTTCCAAAGGTCATTAGCGGAATGGAAAACATGGTTAATGGGGGATGGGAAGCAATTATGCAACACAATCACGACCTTGCGATCGAAGGCCGTAATCTACTCTGCAAGACCTTGGGCATAGAGGCGCCTTGTCCTGATTCAATGATCGCCTGTATCTCTACGCTCCAACTTCCAGGAGAACCTCTTGCTCTGGAAACCATGCATGAACCTGACCCTTTGCATGAAATCCTTTCACAGAAATACAACATTCAAGTTCCAGTCTGGTCATGGCCTTCTCCAGCTGGAAGATATCTACGCATTTCCGCTCAACTGTACAACGATATCGAAGAGTATCAAGTCTTAGCCGATGCTCTAAAACATGAATTAAATCTTGATTGAGTAGATGGTGCGATTCGAGAGACTTTTCCATGAACAGGTTGAATAAAGACGAATGTGAGGGCGAGTTATGTCCAAAGGTGCTCGAAAGATACAAGTTTCTTTTGTGCTAGGGCTACTCCTCTGTACTGCTTTTTCTGGCTGTTTCGGAGAGGAAAATGTAGAAGAAACAATACCCGAAATTTCGGTCTTTGAAGAATCAAATGTCACCTCAATACCTCGCGGACAAACATTCTCTCTCGAGGTGAAATCAAACGTTGAATATACGATCCAACGTCCCGCAGGCACATTCTTTATTGATGAATTTGGAGTCTTTAGAGATGCGATGAACATGACTTTTGAGCCGTCTGTTGAAACTGTAGATTTCATGGTCCTCGATACTGAACAAACGTCTCTTGAATTCATTATTATGGCAGGCGATATTATCGAAAACAAAACGTTTGAACTCATCGAAAGTGAGGAACTTATGCTCGTTGATGGGCGAAGGGCATACGAAACAATCGATATGTTAACTTCTCAATATAACAACAGATGGTGCGCAAGTGCATCGGTTCATGAAGGCGGTTCTGGTTACGAAGCTGCTGCTGAAGCTATGGCTGCAGAAATGTGGGAGATGGGTTTTGACCATGTTGAAGTTACACGATATGATGACGCTCCAGACCAATTAAACGTAGTGGGATACAACTGGGGGAGAGTAAATCCTGACGAATACATTGTCATTGGAGGACACTTCGACATTGCCTATGTGTTCACACCACCAGGTGGGGGTACAAACGAAGGCGCAAACGACGATACCTCTGGTTCCACAGTTTCTCTTGAAATGGCACAGGCGTTGGCTCAGATGGAATTCGACCACACAGTAGTTGCAGGACTTTGGGCATGCGAAGAAGAAGGTCTTTTGGGAACAGCAGCATATGTTGACCATCTTCCTGAAAATGTCTCAGTTCGCGCTTACATGAACTTCGATATGGTCTCATTAAATTATCCAATAGTCCCTCTCAGTGAGCCTTTAGTTGGACCAGGTGGAGAACTCTTTTCCGCTACAAAATATGACTGGACCATCAGTATTGCAGGAGCGAACGAAGAGAATATGAATCGGATGCATGACTGGGTTGGGACCATAATTGAAGAAGACTTAGCCTACGAACCAACTGAGGCAAATCCAATCACTTGGCAGGTTGCTGAATCCTGCGCATCAGATCACTGTTCCTTCTTTTCAGCAGGCTATCCGACGTTCAACTTCTTCAGCCCTGGTGGCGATATATCCTTCTGGCAAGAATGGCATTCACCTTCAGATACACTGGAATTCATGACGGCTAAAGCCGGAGGTCAGGAAGGAATGGAAAGCGGATTTAACAGTCTGGTTTGGTCATCTCTTGACCTCTTCGTTCGCGTTGACAATGCAGAAGATTTCCACGGTACTTGGAAAGAATAATCTTCTCTTTTGTTTCTTGATTCAAATACATCCATTGATGAAGGATAAGGTCAGGCTAAACCATGGGCAGTCGTTTTTCCAAGGTCGCAGCAAAGATTGTTGCCCATCGAAAACGCGTCCACATTGCTGTCTTTATCCTCACGATTCTTATGATTCCAGGAGCGCTTACAGCGTTGCAGCCAATCGATATGGAATCCTATGAGATGGAGTCTCCAGAACTCTCGGCTCAAACGACCATCGATGATGAATTTCCGACGAGTGAAATTATTCTTGGATTCGTTGTAGTAGTTCGAGATCCAAGCGAAGTTGAACCTTTGGAAGAATGGAGTCCAGTTCCAACCATCGACGGGGGAACTCCCGACTACTCTTCAGTGCCACCGATTACAGACATTATTGAACCCGGAGAAGCTTGGAAAGGAATCACTGAACCAGATGGTGGAATCCTAAACCTCACGATCCTCAGAGAGATCGATACAAAGGCCAAACTCGTCCTAGAACATCCACTCGGAGGCTCGCTAAAACCGCTTGTTAACGAGGTTACTGGCCACCAAACAACTGGTGTTATGTCCTTAGCCGACATTTTCAGAGGATTCATGAACAACACATCAATCCTGACTCAGCCGGGCTTATCACCTCTTGGCGTTTCGACACCGCCTCCAACGAACTGGACAGATTGTTTTCCTTTGAATTGCTTAAGTTTTGATGATGCAAACATCACTCAAGCCCACATAGATATGGCTGCAGCTCGAATGGCTGAAGGAAGTAACAACGATTTCCTTCGATGGATTTCACTCGATAGAGGATTTGTTTCGGATTCAACCTCAATCCAAGATGGTCCGATTGGTGGGACACTCGATAGCGAGGGGAATTGGCAGAATGAAACCACTGGGCTTGGAAGATGGAGCGGTTCAGCATCATGGCTTTTGGTTCAACTCGACCGAGCCTCGTTGGAGGAACAAGGATGGGAAGTTGTATGGAAGGATGCAAAACAAGAGAAATCAATCAGGTCAACTGATGATGGATTTGTCATTGGAGGCTATCGATTATCCAACAGCGAACTTGTGCTTCATCCTCCACAATACGATGAAGAATCATGCACAGAACTAGTTGACGAAGAAGGTGCTGGCTGCTCTGTTGAATGGGGTTATATGGATTTAGAAGGAACACTCAGGTCCCACGACCGAACATCACTCACACTTCTTGTCGGACAAGGAGTCAATGTCGAAGTCAATCGAGAACTACAATCCTCAACAGGACTCATCATTCTCATGGGCTTGATCATCTTGGGACTTCTCTACGTGAGCCTGAGACGAATTAGTGACGTTATCATTGTAGTCGTAGCCTTGGGAGGAGCGCTCTTATGGATGCAAGGTCTCATAGGCCATTTCTCATCTTTTACCAATCTGTTCGGCATTTCCATAATCGCTCGATCACAGTTCTCCAATTTATTGCCAATTCTCGTACTTGCGTTGGGTATTGATGACTCGTTGCATGCATTACATCGCTACAAAGAGGAACGTAAGAATGGAAAATCTCCTACCGAATCTGGAACCATTACACTCAACCGTGTCGGAAGAGCAATTCTGCTCACATCGGTCACGACTATGGCTGCATTTTCAGCAAATCTGTTTTCAGATATCGCTGCATTGAGATCGTTTGGAGTGGAAGCTGCAATGGGTATTCTCGCTGCATTCCTCCTCACTGGGTTGTGGGTTCCAATTCTTCGATTAAGTGTTGATGAATGGCTTGAAAAGAAGAAAGAAAAGAAACTTGAGGAGAAGACGATCACCCATCTTGTTCCTGAAAGATGGCTTCGTTGGGTCACCATTCAAAGCGGACGGTTTCGTAATTCACTCGTCATAGCAACACTTGCTCTCCTTGTTACAATCCCTGCAAGCATCGCAATGTCAAACCTCGAAGGTGACTTTGCGGTCGAAGATTTCCTCGATGAATCCTCAGACTTTGCTCAAGGAGTAAACATCGTCAATGAACGTTTCTCAGATGAAGGCGAGCCTGCAGTGCTTCTCATCGAAGGTGATGTTCTTGATCCAAGAGTGTACGAAGGCATTGACTTATTCCGAACCGAAATGAATAGTGTTGAAGACGGCGTCCCTGAGAAGATTACACGTACGCCTGATGGAAATATCGACTTGCTTGCCATAGACGAACTCCTGTTTGCTGCTCAAGGCTCCTTGATTCTTGACCCAGAACCGTTCAAGGCTCGAGGTTGGAATCCTGACGTTGAAGGGAACGGTATGAACTGCACAACCTCTCAAATTGGATTTTTAGATACAAGCGATAGAGACTGCCTTGCGTTTATGTTTGGCTTCCTCTCCCTCGAAGGAGTACCTGGAATCGGACCGATTCCATCCATCCCATCAAGCATTGTCAGCCTCTATGTAATGCCCGAAGTGGAATTGAATGCAGTCCAACCGTGGCTCGATGTAAATGGAGACCCTGCTCAATACAATCACATGCTCATCCGATTCGGAATTACTGGCCCTGAGGACTTCCCCGGCATGGGGCCGGCTATGGATGAACTTTGGAGAGATCTGGAAGTCTTTACAAATCTTTCAACCGGTACCCGCGGCGAGCCAGGAACTGCACCAACTGAAGACAAACCCTTGACTTGGGTAATGACAACAGGTCGCCCTGTTACACGATTTGTTGCATCGACTGAAATGCAAAATGAAATGCAATCATCGCTTGTTCTCGGCTCAGTATTCGTCTTCATATCCCTTGCTATTGGCTTCCGTTCCATCAAACAAGCCTTGGTGACTCTGGGACCAATCCTTCTGGTCGTTGTGTGGCTGTATGGGTTGATGCAGGTGACTGGCGCAAGTCTGAATATTGTCACTGTAACGATAGCCACCATCTCACTTGGAGTTGGAATTGATTATTGCATACACGTCACGGAACGTTATCGGGAAAGTCGGGAAAAAGGAGAAAGCCACGAACAAGCACTTCACGCAGTTGGTGGGGCATGTGGATTAGCGTTAGTTGGAAGCGCTGCATCTGATATCGCTGGTTTTTCCGTCATTGCTCTTTCTCCAATGGGCTTGTTTAGTAACTTTGGAATCTTTTCAGCTGCAATGATTTTCCTCTCATTAATCGCAAGCCTTGTGCTAACAACTGCTGCACTTGGATTACTTCATCAAACAACGAAACTTGGCCAAGATGAAGAAGAATAGAATCGGTGCGTTCTTGAAGGGAAGTGCTCACGCAAGTGTGCGGTCGAATGGGTTGTCCCACCGGCGGTAGGTGAGAAAATGGTTGATGAAACGACACCAGATGACGACGAAGATTGGATGCAGTATGCCAATTCTGGCTTTGGTTCAACAGATTATTCTCTATGGGATGAAGTCGAAGAACAGAAGGTGGAAGACGGTCAATCCGATGAACCTGAACAACTCGATTCACATACAGAAGAAATTTCACGAGCTCCATCTCCTGCTGGATTGAAACATTTACTACGAATGGGAACTTGTGATTCATGTCTTGGTCGACTGGGTGGAAAGAGATCATTTCAACAAACAGATGAAGAATCAGGCCAAGTCGTTCGTTCAACGATTACAGAAGGAAACGAGCGCCTGCTCAATATCCGTCAGGAAATTCCTCTTTGTCCATTTTGCGAGAATTTATTCGAAGAGGCGTCGCTTCTTGCTGAGTTAATTCAGGATGCTCTCGCCTCCTTTGAAATCAATAAACTGCAAATTGGGGCTCGAATTCCTAAAGATCAAATCGAGCAAGAAGAACTGATTCGCAAAAGATACGGTGCAGGAGGTTCTGATGCATTCAAACCATCCCTTGTTTCTGCTGTTTCAAAAATTGTTCAATCCAACCTTGAATCCATCAACATCGTCAATGACAAGCCAGATGTATTAGCCCTCATTGACGTTCTCACACTAACAGTTACACTTGATGTTCGAAGCGCCTACATCTACGGACGTTACCGCAAACTTGCTCGCGGAATTCCTCAGACCCGATGGCCATGTAGAGCTTGTAAGGGAAGAGGATGTCAAAGTTGCGAACAAACTGGCCAGCAATATCCTTCCAGTGTTCAAGATTTGATCGGTGAACCACTCATCAAATTCTTCGACGGTAAGGAACACGCCTTCCACGGAATGGGACGAGAGGACATCGACGTCCGCTGTCTTGGAAGTGGCCGGCCATTCGTCTTTGAAATCAAAGAACCTAAGCGATGGTCTATCGATTATGAAGAAGCGATGGACATCATCAACAAAGAAGCAAATGGAGCAATCGAAATCTCACACTTCCGTTCTTCAAATCGAAGCGAAGTCGTTCGGGTAAAAGACACACCTGCTGAAAAATCCTACACTATTCGATTCATCGTCGAGCCAATTTCACAACCTGATTATGATGTACTCGTAGCACCACTCGACATGACCAAGGAAGATGTCCAACAACGCGGAGGGCGTGGTCGACGAAAGCAACGTCGAAGAGGTGACAGGAAGGATAATCCAAAGAAACCTCTTCAGAAGATTGAAATTAAAATCCTTGAAGAATCTGAATTAAAGAAACTGAAAAAGGATGACCTTGTTGCATTATGTGAAGAACGTTCATGCCTTGCAAAGGGGACAAAGGCTGTTCTCATTGAACAACTTCTATCAACCAATCCGGAACCTGTCGAATTGCTTCCTCTTCCAAGTGAGGCTGAAATTCTAGAAATCGTTGAGAAGTTAGAAGGCGTTAATCTTGCTCAAAGAACACCTGAACGTGTCGCACACCGCAGAGCAGATCTCGTTCGACGAAGAAAGGTCATAGAGACCAATAATCCAAGTGTTGAAACACTTGAAAATGGCAATGTAGCAGTTGAGTTTACCCTACGTTGTGAATCTGGAACATATGTCAAGGAGACCATTCATGGAGATGATGGACGAACTCAACCATCCATGGCCTCTCTCATCAAAGCAAAATGCACGGTCGAATGGCTCGATGTCGGAGATATTCACGCAGATTGAAGCGTATTGATTCATCGCGGTGCTTATATGCAGTGGGTCGGTCGCAAAGATGCTTGGAACTGGCTTTTTGCTGGTTTCGACAACTGGAGGCCACTAAAATGAAGCGATCCAAGGGACAAAGAGTAGGTACAAGAAGCGTTCTACGTCGAC
>Ga0233444_10005916_pt1 | contig 11098 bp, 5 predicted proteins | sample SI_124_October20_6_FD_182792 | JGI IMG/M metagenome (GOLD analysis project Ga0233444, IMG submission 182792) | Seawater microbial communities from Saanich Inlet, British Columbia, Canada - SI_124_October2016_10_MG | ecosystem: Environmental > Aquatic > Marine > Inlet | place: Canada: British...
CGTCGGGAATGCAGAATCAACAAGTTGGATTGTCAGTGGATAGCTACCCGCCGTGGTCGGGGTGCCAGTGATTTCGCCCGTGGTGGTCGACAGCGTCATGCCCGGCGGTAGCGAGCCACTGACCAGACTATAGGCAGGCGTGCCAATGACGTTCGCAAAGGTGGGCAAAATTGTCAGGGCGTTGTTTTGAAAGCCGGTGACGTTGGCATAGGCCACATAGGGTGCAGGCCTTGGGGTGGCCGTAACCAGTCCCCGGGTACTTGAGCCAATAGCGTTGGTTGCGATAACTGAGAATTCATAGCTGGTCAGATCAATCAAACCACCTACGGTAAAGGCGTTACCCTGACCAGTGAAGGACGTCAACAGCCAGGTGGCGGTGCCTGCGGGCCTGTATTCAACCACATAGCCCGTAAGAGCAGAGCCCTGCTCGTTTGGTATTGTCCAGCTTAGCTGCACAGACCCAGCTGCCGGAGTCGCGCTCACAACGGGAGCGTCAGGAACGCCGGCAGGTACTGCAGTGACCTGATTGCTCCATGGCCCAGCGGCAGGATTGACACCGCGCACTTGGAACCAGTAGGTCGTGCCATTGGTCAGGCCGTTAACCTGAGTGCTTAGAGTGTCGGGACCATTCACAGTCATCACTGTGCCGCCGACACAGGTGGTCAGGGACGGATCCGGAAGAGTGCCGCTGCCATAACAAAGATCGTACCCACTGATCGCACCGGAATTTGGATCCAGTGGCTTGCTCCAGGACAGGTCCACGGTGCCATCACCGGTATTGACCACGTTAAGGTAGGGCGCAAGTATTAGTTGCACGCCCCCAATGTTACGTCTGCCGTTGCCATCGACTCTGGGGTTACCCAAAGCATCTACCGTAATCGTGGAGCCATCAATGGGGCTGATCAGTTCATTCGCACCACCTGCGCCGGCGTCAGCGATGACATCGATGAGTACGCCAGGGTTACCGGCGGTTCCGAACAACGGAGTTAGTGCGTTGGGAAAGGTAAAGAAAGACAAGGCACCATCGGCAATGGTCGGCAGGCCGGGCACATCGGTCAAAAGCAACGGCTGGCCTGTAATGGCCTTCAGGTCGGCGGCCGGTTGTAGTTGGGTTGGCTGTATCCAGCTGCTGACATCAGCGGTAATCGTCCCGCCGGCGGTGCGCAAAATCACGCCGGAAGAACCCCCAAGGCCGGCCGTCAGGCCTACACCAAGCGCAGACTCCGCCAGATTAATGGCGCCGCCGGTGGTCGCAACCAGCGCACCAAAGCCGCTTTTGCAGGCAGCCGGGCACGCAGAATCAAGCAAACTCAGGGATGAGGCCTTAATGTTGACGATGGCACCACCACTTGCCCTGACGCTATTTATATCGCCGCTGAGTTTTGATGAACCCCGGAACACCGAATTGACGATATTGGTCGTGCCCGGGCCATAAGCGTTTATCCAGCCAGTGTTTACAAAGCGGCTGGTCTCAATATTGGCGTTTCCACTCCATTGAATCGCGCTAAGGCCGCTCTCAAAGCGCGTACCGGTGACTGTAAGGCTACCAGCACCTGAGACCACATTGGATCCTCTGAATACCGTGCCATCGGGGCTTCCCACGGTTAATTGAGCGTTTTGTATTTGCTCGAAGTATGAATCGGTAATTGTCAGGGTCACGTTGCCGAAGGGGGCTTCAATGGCTTGTCTCTGGCAGTCCATGTACCAGTCATTAATCCGTCTGGCCTCTACATTGTTCAGATCAACCGTTGAGCCACTTTCCATTCTTATGTAGGCAGATAGGTCCAGTGCAGTGAGGTCATTGACAGTCACACTCACGCCAGGCTCGACGCGAAGAAAGCCGGGCGCCTGGCTAACAATGCTTGCCCCTAAGTCCGGGTTGCTTGGGCACGCACCGACAATATTGCTAGAGCCACTAGCGTCGACCCAGCGAGGTGCGCCTATCAACTGGGCGCCATTACCGTTGATGACTACATCGTCAGTGACAATCCCAAGGAATAGATCTTTCGGGAAGGTATTAGGAGGGAGGCCACAGCCGCCAGTAGTGATGGTGGTGACCTGGAGGCCGGAGGCGAACTCAATGGTGTCAGTGCCCGGGTTCGAATTGGCCTGGTTTATTGCTGCCACTATGGAGCCAGGACCGTCGCATTGCGATGAGCTGACCGTATAGGTGGCGGCCTGCGCATAATTAATCGGGAGCATTAAAAATAGCGGAGTGAGAAGTGTGAACAAACACGAGCGGATGAGTGCGTTCTTAACAGTGGCTGTAGTCATTTTAATTACCCGGTCTGTAGGGATTGCCACTGTAATCAGCAGTGAAACCTGATATTGATTATTGGAAGTAATAAAGGATTGTAGGTAGGCAGATAGCTTTTGTACACTGTGTAAGGTTGTGGAATGACTCGAAGTAACACGCTTAAAAACAGGCCTAATGGGGTTTCTGTGTGGCGTCAGCCACCATGGTACCAAATGACCTGATCCACTAAGAGATACATCTGCTACTTTTAAACTGAAGTAGAGGAGTATCATCATGAGCATGTCAAACACCGAAAAGACGGTCAAGGATATCCGTCGCAACACCCGTCGCAAGTTCTCCACCGAGGAGAAGATCCGCATCGTCCTGGATGGTCTCAGGGGCGAGAGTTCGATCGCTGAACTCTGTCGCCGGGAGGGCATCAACCCCAATCTGTATTACCGCTGGAGCAAGGACTTCCTGGAAGCCGGAAAGAAGCGACTGTCGGGCGATACGGTGCGCGAAGCAAACACTGATGAGGTCACCGGTCTCAAGCGCGAGAATGGCGATCTAAAGCAAGCGGTTGCCGAGTTGTACCTGCGCAATGACTGGCTCAAAAAAAGTCTGACTGGGCAGGGTGTGATCTTGGACGACGAATGATGCGCACCGCTTCGGAAAAGCTGGCCATCATCCGCCTGGTTGAGGATTCAGAGCTGTCGGTCCGTCGAACGCTGGATGAGATCAAAGTCAGTCGCACCAGTTTCTATCGCTGGTATGCTGCTTACGAGAAAGATGGATTGGACGGCCTTGCCAACCAGGGCCGGGGCTCGAGGCGTCACTGGAACCGGATACCTGACTCGGTTCGCAGCATGATTGTGGACGTCGCACTGGATCGACCCGAGCTGACGCCCAGAGAGCTGGCGTGGCACATCACCGATACCCACGACTACTTCGTGTCTGAATCCAGTGTTTATCGTATTTTGAAAGCACACGATCTGATCACCAGCCCACAGTTCACGGTGATGCAAGCAGCGGATAAATTCCAGCACCCGACCAGTCGGGTGCATGAGCTGTGGCAAACAGACTTCACCTATTTCAGGGTGGTTGGTTGGGGCTGGTACTTCCTGTCGACGATTCTGGATGATTACTCGCGCTACATCATCACCTGGCGCCTGACGACGACCATGGCTGCTGCTGATGTCACAGATACCCTGGAAGATGCGCTGTGGGCAACGGGGCTGTCGGAGGCGAGAGTGAGGCATAAGCCGCGACTACTATCGGATAATGGTCCTTGTTATACCAGTGGTGAGCTCAAATCCTGGCTCAAGAGCCAGGACATGGAACACACCCGTGGTGCGCCGTATCATCCCCAGACTCAGGGCAAGATTGAGCGTTATCACCGTTCAATGAAGAACGTGGTGAAGCTGGAAAACTATTACTATCCGTGGGAACTGGAAAAGGCCCTTGCTGAGTGGGTTGAGCATTACAATCATGAGCGATACCACGAGTCGTTGGACAACGTGACACCGGCAGATGTTTATGAAGGCAGACGAAATGAGATTCTGGATCAACGCGCAGTGGTAAAAAGCAGGACGCTGACGCGGAGAAAAATACACAACCTGCAATTAGCAGTCTAGACTGGAGAAGCAACTGGCAGAAAAGTGTCTCTTAGAAAAAGGGTCAATTGGTCCCATAAGGTCTGACGACGTACAGATCTCTCTGTCTGCTCATTTCGCTGCATTTTTTAGGTTAATTTGGCTTTTGCTGCCAAAGCGGGCACCGCAGACTTCTCCGGGGTGTCCAAAAAATCAGCTTGTTGGAAGGTGGGGTTGGGGTACTCATAATAACCTTTACCCGCGAGCAAACCCGTGCGCCCCGTGTCGAGAAAATGTTCTTTTACATATTCAGCATTGGTAAGCATATCCTGATCATCCAGTTGCGTTCCCCAGTAGTTGAAGATCTCGCGCAGGGTGCCCATTCCGACCATATCCATCATTCCACAGGGCCCCATGGTGCAGCCGCGATTCATAATCATGTACGTCCGGTCAACCGTTTCGTGATCAGCTACACCTTTGGTAACGAGGGATTGGGCCGCTTGAAGCAAGGGCACCAATAAGCTATTACACACATAGCCATTTTGCTCTTTGGAGATCGGTATCGGGACCATACCGATTTCAACGGCGTAAGCGGTCAGTCGGGTCAGCGTATCGTCTGAGGTCTCTGGCGCACCCATGATTTCAGCAATGTTCAAAGCCCAGATCATGTTGGCAAAGTGCAGTGCAGCAAATCGATCCGGCCGACCCGTTTCAGCAGAGAACATGGATGGCAGCAGCGTGGATGAGTTTGTTGCGAGGATCGCCTCTTCCGGCATGATGGCAGCAAGTTTTTTGTAGATATCGATTTTGATGTCGGGCACCTCAGGCACTGCCTCGATCACGAGATCGACAGTGTTTACGGCTTCGACGAGGTCCGTGGTGAAAGTCAGCCGCGCGCGCGTTGCCTCGATATCGTCGTCGCTGGCATTAAGATCAGTTGAGTAAATAGCGGCGTAGCCCGCCTGCGCGGTCTGACATTTTTTGAGACCCTCAGCCGAAATATCGTAGACCGTTACCTGCTTACCCATATACGCGCTGTGCCAAGCGATCTGTCCACCTAGCGTGCCGGCGCCGATCATGGCGACTTTTTCGATATTGGAATCTGACATCGTGGGTTCTCCCATTATTTTTTCTGTGGTGAGTTGTTCATTTGAGGCCCAGCGCCCTCGAAAGTCCTCAGCAGCCATAAATCGTGGAAGCACCAAAGTATTAAAACGAGTGCGGCGGTGTAAACCACATCGGTCATCGTTGTCGCTTTTTGCTACTTGGCGACTGATTTGGCACGAATCATCAGTACTGTTCGCAAATCCTGCGATGTTGGCGGCAGGAATCAAAGCTCTGTCGCCCAAGGGCATTTCAAAAAATAGGACTTGAACCTACGACCAATCGATTATGAGTCGGATGCCGTTTTATCGGTGCGCTGTATCGGTTTCTCATGCCTGTTATGAGAGCGGCCAGTGTGGCCGCTAGCTGTTTAAACTGGCCAGCTCTGATTCCAATCGCTTCTTTGCGGTGCCCCGAGGCTTTGCAAGCCGAGCAATGCCTAAATACACCACCGGTGTCAGGTAGAGCGTAAAAATCGCCGCCAAGCCTAGTCCGCCAAAAACCACCCAGCCCACGGCCTCTCGGGCTTCTGATCCAGGGCCCGAGGCTAATATTAAGGGCAGCGCCCCCACAATCGTTGAGACCAGGGTCATGGCGATAGGGCGTAGTCGGGTGTGGGCGGCCTCTGTGATCGCTTCTCGAACTGAAAGGCCTTCATCCCGCAGCTGATCAGCGAACTCGACGAGTAAAATGCCGTTTTTCGCGATCAAGCCAATAAGCATCACTAACCCAACTTGAGAGTAAATGTTGAGGGAGGTGCCCGTCATAAACAGTGCGAAAATAGCAGCGGCGAGTCCGAAGGGCACGATGGTCATAATGACCACAGCTGATGTGACACTTTCAAACTGTGCAACCAGTACTAAAAAGACCACCAGTAGCGCAAAACCATAGCTCATCAGCGTGTCTCGGGTGGCCTCATCGAGAGCTGCAGCTTCACCGCGGGTAATTATCGAGACATCGGCAGGGAGTACCTTTGTTGCAAGCGTCATCAGATCATCAATAGCCGTTTGTAGGGCAACGCCGGGTTGCACCTCAACGTCAATTTCGATGGCGCGCCGTTGTACACGTCGATCTAGCTGACCGGCGACACCGCGTTCGGCGAGGGTTACGACACTAGACAGTGGAATAACGGCATTACCGTCAGTGCGGATATACAAGTTAACCAAGTCACTAGGATCATTGATTTTTTCGGCGCCGGCCTCAAGCACAATGGGTACGGTTTGATCATCGACATTAAGATCGACGACCCGAAAGCCATCGACCATAACTCGCAGAGTTTGAGCAACATCGTCAAGTGACACATTTAAATCAGAAGCACGTTCACGGTCTATTTGCACCGAGAGTTGGGGCTGCGACGGGTCGTAGCTCACTCTCGGCCTGCTGACGCTATCGAGCTGCTCACGAATGGCGTCGCTGTAGGTTCTCGCCGAGGCAAACAAACTGTCGTAATCAGTCCCCAGCAGCGCGAGGCTAATACCTCCGGTAGAAGCGCCGCGAATATTGAGCGAGTTACCGCTAAAAATTCGTGTTGTCATGCCGGGGATATCGGCAAATAAAGGTTTAAGTTCGGCGGCAATTTCCTGTTGAGTGCGTTCTCGCTGATCCCAGGGCACCAGTCTGGCATTGATGAAAACGATATTAGGATCCCACCGGCCAATTACGGTGTAGAGGCTCGCGATTTCACCATTGTCGATAAGGGGTACCAAAATATTTTCTAATTGATCGCCCTGGCGTTCAACGTATGCCAAGCCAACACCATCGGGCCCTCTGGAAAAAATATTCAGCGTGCCGCGGTCCTCCGAAGGGAGTAACTCTCGATCGAGCTGCCAATATAAGGCGCCGGCGGCGCTGGCAGCTCCCATACAAACAAACAGTGCGATAAGCGGCCAACGCAACACATGGCTCAAGCTTCGATCATAAAACCCGCCTAGGACTGCTCCCAGTGCGTCAGCTCGGCGGGAGCGCGGATTATGCGCGGCAAGTTTTGCCATAGCGGCGGGCACTAAACTCAAGGCCACAAAAGAGGAGACCGCAACTGCAATAGCGAGCATCAAGCCAAACTCGCGAAATAATCGACCTGCCGTTCCAGGCAAAAAGGCAATAGGAATAAAGACCGCTACGAGTACGGCCGTGGTCGCAATCACTGCAAAGAAGACACGGCGGGTGCCAACTACCGCGGCAACGCTCGAAGGTTCACCGGCAGCGCGTCTCCGCTGCACACTCTCGAGAACCACAATGGCATCATCGACGATTAGCCCTGTCGCCAACACCAAGGCGAGCAGGGTGAGAATGTTAATAGAAAAACCTAGCAGCCAGCAGGCGGCCATCGTACCCAACAATGAAATTGGTATGGCAATGGCGGGAATCAAGGTAAGCCGCATCGAACCCGAAAACAGCCTGATGGTAGCGATGACCACCAACACAGCAATCCCCAGGGTGAATAACACCTCTTTAACAGCACCGCGGATGAAGACAGCGTTATCAGAAATGATAGAAAGTGAGAGGTCTTCAGAGCCAGCATTGATGGCATCTATGGCTGCTTTAACTCCGTCAGAAATTTCTATCGTGTTTGATCCCGCCTGCCTGACAATACCAATACCTACAACTCGTTCGCCGTTGAGGCGCACAATACTGTTGGCATCTGCTGGAGAGAATGTCACACGGGCTACATCGCCCACCCGAATGCCATTGCGTATCACCAGAGACTCGATATCTTGCTCTCGAGTGACGGCAGCGTCAGCGCGAACTAAAAGCTGCTGTTCGCCGGCTCGGAAGCTACCCGCAGGCACATCCAGTGGTGCCCCTCGAAGTACATTTGCCACGTCGGTGACTGTTAATCCGTAACTCGTGAGTCTTAGGGGGTCTAGAATGACTCGAAGAATCCGTTCCCGCGCGCCAAATAAAGGAACATCTGCAACCCCGGGGAGGGAGATAAAGCGCGGCACAATATCTTGTTCTATACGCCGTGCTAGGGCTTCTTCATTCAGGTTGTTGCCTGTTACCGCAATTCGGAGGATCTCGTCTCCTTGTTGATCGGCTTTAAAAACCGAAACCGCTTCAATGGCATCGGGGAGTTCGCGCTCAATGCGACTCACCGCTTCTCGCACATCTGAAGCTGCTTTATCGACGCTGGTGCCCGGGCGAAATTCGATCCAGATACGCGTATTGTTTTCTTCGCTGGAGGAGTTGATTTCCTGCACGCCCGTGACTCGCGCTACAGCACCCTCTAAGAGTCGAGTTACTTCGGCATCCATTGTTTCTGGCGATGCCCCGGGGAGCTGCGCCCGGACGGTCACCAATGGGCGATCAACATCGGGTAACTCCCGCACCTCAATCGCCATGAGGGCCGCAATCCCTGCCATGGCAATGAGTAAATTTAATACCAGAGTAAGAAGCGGACGTTTGACTCCGAGTTCCGGAAGTCCTCCACCTAAACCACCGCCAAATCGATCACCCATTATTGGGAGCGTCCGAGTTCGACCTGAGTTCTGCTGCAGTTCTAGAAGTGGTCTGATCAGCGCTCACAGGGTTGAGGTCTTTCAGTGTTGCGCCAGCTCGAACTGCTTGAACGCCCTCGGTGACGACGCGGGTACCCAGCGGGATATCAGCTTCTATTAAGATTTCCCCCGCAAGGCGCTTCACTAGCTGAACATCACGTCGCACCGCTTTGCCCTCTAGCGACGTCCAAATATAAGCGCCATCAGCGCCCCATTGTACTGCGACATCGGGGACTGCTTTAAAGGCGCCCCGTTCTGCGCGAACACTGATTTCAAATGCCATGCCCGGTCGATACTGATCCAATGCATTATCAATAGCAGCCCTGGCGGTGAATGCTCTCGATGTTGGGTCGATTCTTGAATCGACTGCAATAATTTCTCCTGAAAGCGGTTTATCTGCACCATCCCACAATCTTACTTCCACCGCGGTGCCTGATAAGACCTTACCCACATAGACTTCTGGAACGGCAAAATTCACCAGAAGTTGGCTGCGGTCGTCGAGGGTTGTGACTTGAGTGCTGGTATCGATACGGTCGCCTGAGTCGATCTCCGTGATACCGACGACACCCGCAAAGGGTGCTCGAATAAAGCGTCGGTCCAGGCTAACTCGAGCTTGATCTAGGGTAATGCGCGCGGTGTCGGCTGTCGCTATCGCGGCGTCAACCTGACTCTCTGGAAGATTGGTGTTCTCCAGATTTACCTGCTTGTACCGCCGAACCACTCGTTCAGCGTCAGCCAGTTGAACCTCTGCTAATTCAACGGCTAAGCGCTCATCACGATTGTCGAGCTCGAGCAATGTTGCACCGGCATCGACCCAAGTGTTGGCATTGAGGTGTACTGCGCGAACGATGCCTGCAGCTTCAGGATAGAGCACAACGCTGTGTATGGCTCTTGCGGTACCAACCGCTTGGATAGTTTCGATGAGTGGCTGCTCGACAATGGCTTGGGTGACGACATTGGTGACACTGCTACGCTGACGAAAACCCTGAGCTCCGTTATCGCGGTCGCCGTCGGTATCACCGCAACCCGTGGTAACAGCCGTCCCCACGACACTTAAGCACAACAGGAATACAGCTCGAACCTTCCGCGTGATGCACGTGTCAGGGGGTGATTTGGAAGCTTTGGCAGGCGTTGAAGCCATGAATGGGGCCCTCTAATGATCCTTCTGTATACGGACGGGCATGTCCGCAGGATCCATAATTCCGAGGCGCCATAATACCATCGACACGGTTGGTTTGGGGGATGTGGGCCAGGGACCGTCGTTAAACCGCGTGTCGATAAAAATCCTCAACCCGAGCGTGCCTTTTACGTACTTTTAATCGCCTTTCCCCTTCAAGGCTTTGGCCTGGGTAAGGCGTGGCGGTATCGAAAGCGTTTCTGTTTTATAACTTACCCCTGAGGATTGGAATGGGCGTAACCGGGTAAAATAACTTCGATCAGGTGTGGGCCTCGTTGTTGCATCGCATCAGCAAACTGCTGATCAAAATCAGCTACGCTCTCTGAGCGGCGAGCGGTCATACCCATACCCTGTGCGATGTGTACCCAGTCGATAGTAGGATTACTCAAGTCGAGCAAAGATCGTGCTTTTTCAGAGGGATTCACCACACCCACGCGCTCCATTTCAATATTAAGGATGGCATAGGAGCTGTTGTTGAGAAGGACAACGGTAACGTCAAGATTTTCTCGGACCATAGTCCACAGTGATTGCACGGTGTACATGGCGCCGCCGTCTGCCTGCAGGGCAATAACCTTTTGATCAGGGCAGGCTACTGCTGCTCCAAGGGCTAATGGTAATCCCTGACCAATAGCACCTCCGGTGAGCATGAGCCACTCGTGGGGAGCCGAGTAGCCGGTGTAAGCGAAGGCTCCCATACCATTGGTAGCACCCTCGTCAGAAACGATCGCGTTTTCGGGAAGGTGGTTGGCGATGACTTTACCCAGCTCCAACATATTCATTGGTCCGGGTTCCAGCGTATGGGTCGTAGATGCTTGCAACACTTTTGGAGATTGTGGTGCGTCCAGAGCATCAGCGAGTCGGGTAAGGGCATCTAGCGCGTCATTGCGCACGTCGGCAAGGGTCAAGACATCGGTCGCATCCGAGGGGAGATAGCTGGGCTTGTCGGGGTAGGCAAAAAATGAAACAGGGGCTTTAGAGCCAACCACAACGAGGGTGTTTAGATCTTGTATAAACTCAGCGGCTTGCTCTCCAAAATAAGGTAACCGTTCAACAGGAACTCGGCCTGCCCCGCGTTGTATTCGCGCACAAAACGTTTCGCTAATAAGGCGAGCACCCGTCGCTGCGGCGATGCGTCCTGCCTGCCACAATGCATCCGCTCGAAGTGCCCGGCCCCCGAGGAACAGAGCGCTAACATCACCGCGGCGTAATGCTTGCGCGGTATTGGCTATGGCCTCATCGGTGACGCAGGGCGTCGCGTCTATTGACGCTACCGGTGGCGTTGCGGCCGTTTCTGACCAAGCGTGATCGGCGGGTGCAATAAAGCTTGCGATTTGTCCCGGGTAAACACAGGCGGCTTCTACAGCTTCTACGCCAATTTCGGCGAGTTGCTCGGGGCTTTTAGAGTGCCCAATCCAGTCAGAGACGGGGGAGGCGAATCCGTCAATGTCGGAGGTGAGTGGCGCGTCGAATTTGCGGTGATAGGTAGCGTGGT
>Ga0233444_10005917_pt1 | contig 11097 bp, 11 predicted proteins | sample SI_124_October20_6_FD_182792 | JGI IMG/M metagenome (GOLD analysis project Ga0233444, IMG submission 182792) | Seawater microbial communities from Saanich Inlet, British Columbia, Canada - SI_124_October2016_10_MG | ecosystem: Environmental > Aquatic > Marine > Inlet | place: Canada: British...
CCGTTTATGTAGTTTCCATATTTAGATTTGAATGGAAATTTAACCTTCAAATGAGAGGTATCTAGTGATGATGACACTTTCGAGCTTGTCGCTTGTTGTGTACTCATTTTTCCCCCTTTTGTTCTAGATGATAATTAAAACCAATCTGAACTACATTGTACATATTTATTTTTATTAAAATTTATTCGGTACACCAGATATAGTGTTGGTCAATTAATAGTTGTAATAAATGGGATGAACGGGGAGATTTTGGTCTCCCCGTTAAATGATGGCAGTAAATTTATTTGTCTTCTTTATCTTCTTTATCTTCGTCAATTTTTTCGTTTGGTGAAGGATTTCCCTCTAACTCTTTAGTTATAGCAGCGGCCTTATCTCGTATTATTTTTTCAATTTCTACTGCTATTTCAGGATTTTTCTGTAGGTAAGTCTTAGCATTTTCTCTACCTTGACCTATTTTTTCACCTTTATAAGCATACCAAGCGCCTGATTTTTCTACTACACCTGCTTTTGCTCCAAGGTCTATTAATTCACCTAATTTACTTATTCCTTTTCCATACATTAAGTCGAATTCTACAACTTTAAATGGTGGTGCAACTTTGTTTTTAATTACTTTAACTCTAGTTGAGTTTCCAATAATTTCATCTTTCTCTTTAATTGCCCCTATTCTTCTAATATCCATTCTTACAGAAGAATAAAATTTAAGTGCATTTCCACCTGATGTTGTCTCTGGATTTCCAAACATTACACCAATCTTCATTCTAATTTGGTTTATGAATATTACCATAGTGTTGGACTTAGATACTGATCCTGTTAGTTTTCTTAATGCCTGACTCATAAGTCTTGATTGTAAGCCAACATGATGGTCACCCATTTCACCTTCTAGTTCAGCTTTTGGAGTTAAAGCTGCTACAGAATCTACCACTAGCACTGAAATAGAACCTGATTTGATAAGTGTATCAGTTATTTCTAAAGCTTGCTCACCTGTATCTGGTTGTGAAATTAGTAATTCTTCTGTTTTAACACCAAGTTTTTTAGCATAAATTGGATCCATAGCATGCTCTGCATCAACAAAAGCGCATATACCACCAGCTTTTTGAGCTTCTGCAACAACTTGAAGTGCAAGCGTAGTCTTACCTGATGACTCTGGACCATATATCTCAATAATTCTCCCTTTTGGTAAGCCACCTATTCCAAGCGCTAAATCCAAACTTAATGAACCAGTTGAAACCGCTTCTATATCTAAAGCTTGTTGTTGGCCAAGTCTCATTACTGATCCTTTACCAAAGTTTTGGTCTATTTGACTGATTGCAGCGTCTAGAGACTTATTTTTCTCTTTTAATTCTTTCTCTTTTTTATCGTCTGTTTTTACGATTTTTAAGTTATTTTTTGTCATTTTTATCCTTTTTTTGTTGTTCGAATCATTATACCAAATGTACACATTTTGTTCTTTTTTTCAAGAACATTAAAAATAGCTTAGATAGTAAGTTATTTGAGAGAATTAATGGATAATGAGCCTATTTGTTTAGCAAGCTCAAACTGGGAAACAAAAAAATCTCTTTCTGCTTTTGCGAATGCGATTCTTGATTCTAAAAGAAGGCTTCTTGATTGAATTACTTCTAAAGTTGTTCTTGTGTTGCCAGAGTCGTATTCTAACGTAATTCCTTCATTAGCTATTTCAGCAGCCTTGAGCTGTGATTTTGTTGATTTAAGAACACTTTTAGAAGATTGATATTTTGACCAAAAATTTGATGTTTCGGACTCAATCCTGTTGCTCATATCTTTATGAATAAATTGATAACGTTGTTTGTTGAAAGATGATCTTTTAATTGAAGATATATTTTTACCTCCTTTAATTAATGGCCAAGTGACTGTGGCTTTTACTGTTTCTTCGTCGAGATCGTCGATGCTTGAGCTAAAGTCTTTTTTTTCAGATTTAGAATAATTTATAGAAGCTGAAGGAGATAACTTTGCTCTTTCAATATTTAAATCTTTAACCGCTATCTCGTAATCTAATTGTGAAATTAAAAGATCTGCATTATTTAAATTAGCTAACTCAAGAGAAGCACTTAATGATACCGGTAAAATTAAAACTAAATTTTCAATTAAATTTGAAACATTTGGAACTTTTTCTCTAGTAACTCTTTCAAAATTTGTTTGGGATACAAGAAGTTCTGTTTGAGCCTTAATTAAGTTAGCTTTTGCCCCGGCAAGAGATGACTCTGATTGAGCTAAATCTGTCAAAGTAATTTCTCCCTTTTGAAGTCTAGCATTATCAGATTCGACCTGTCTTTCAAATAAACTTACATTTAATAAATTGAAGTTCTCGTTTTTAGATTTAAATATTAGATCAAAATAAGATGATGCTGTGTCTAGTATTGTTTGTTGCTCTACCTTTTTTAAAGAAAGTTCTGCTTTTTTAGTTTCTAACTCAGATTTTTTAAAGGTATTAAAACCTTTAAATCCTGAGAAAATTTTTTGCTCAATAGAAAAAGTTTTGTTTTCTGAGTCTGAATTAGCATCAGCAAGACTTGTACCACTTTGGTTTGTTCTATTAGTAGATGTAGTTGTGCTTTGTTCTCCTGATAAAGTTATGCTTGGTAAAAATTCACTTCTAGAAATATTTTTATTTTGTTTAGCAACTTCTAAACTTTTTCTTTCAGCGTTTAATTGAAAATTATTTTTCAGTGCTTGTTCAACAAAAAATTTTAAATTGTCTTCGGCTTGAAGGTTAGAAAAAATAAATAAGGAATATAATAAAACAATTTTTTTTTTCATTTATATAAATTTAATAGATTTTAATCTATGTTTAGTATCAATTTTAATAACAGTATCTGCGCTTTGAGTTAAAGTTTTAAGCATATGTTTTGTTAATCTTTCATAAAACATTATGAATTTTTTAACTTGATTATCTGTCATAATTTTTTTTCCTTGTGATTTAATTCTTAGTTTTTTTTCTTGCAACAGCCTCCATTTACAAACATGCTTAAAATTTGGTACTTTTAAAAAAATAATTTTATCAATTAATTTAAATATTTTTTTGTAATTATTTTTAAGTTCTAAATTAACCCTGTTTCTCCAAATTTTTTTTTTATCTTCATGTTTTTCTAATTCATTTATAGGTTTTAATAAATCTTTATTTTGTTGGGGCGCTACTCCAACGCACCAGCCTTCAAATATAACTATTTTTGGCTTTTTTATTACTTTAACCCACTTGTTTTTTGACTCTCTATCGTCAATTGCTTTATTAAATTTAGGTATTGTCATTTTTTTAAATTCTTTTTTTTTTAGACTTTTTATGCAGTTTAATAAAATTTTAGTATCATGTGTTCCAGGTACTCCTCTAGTTAAAAATAACGGGCTAATTTTTTTAGACATTTTTTTTCTTTCCTTTAATGTTTTGTAGAAGTCGTCAATTGAAAATATTACTGTTTCTAAATTAAATTTTTCTTTAAGGATTATTTTTAAAATATTTGAAATCGTTGATTTTCCTGAACCTTGACCACCAGCCAGACCTATTAATTGTGTTTTGTTTTTTTGAAAATAGGTTTTATAAATCATTTCACATACCGGAAGATAAAAGCTATTTAATTGATCAATTTTATTTCTAAATGGCTCTGATAAAATTTCTTGAGACTTAATATATTTTAAATATTTTTTTTTTACTTTTTGATAGCTCAAATTATGCAGATGCATTTATTTATTATTTATCTAATGGGTGATTTTGACCGTCGTTCACAGTAATATCTTTGAGCTTCATGCCTTCAAAATCATCTAAGCAACCTATATTAAATCCGGTCATATTAGGATTAGATCTTGGATTATGGTGTGTGTAGATTCCACAATTAGAACAAAAATAATGTTTGGCAACGTTAGTATGAAATTGATACATCGTTAATTTATCATGACCCTTGATTATTTTAAAATTTTCGTTTTCAACCATTGACATTACAGCACCTTTTCTCTTACAAATTGAACAATTGCATCTTAAAAACTTTTTTAATTCTTGTGATACGTTTATTTCTGCTTCTATAAGCCCGCAATGACATTTTAATTTTCTCATTTGACCTCTAATTTATATTTTAATCACACTAACCATGTTTAATAATATCCACAATACTACATAATTCCCTACAAATGTTCATGTTTTGATTCCTTTTTGATTCTATTAGAGACTCTATTTTCAACTTATTGATGCGTAATATCTATAATTTTATCTAAATTATTATGACTATTTTTAAGATCGCTTTCTCTTTCCCTTAAAGAAATAATAAAAATTATCATATTAAAAAAGACAATCAAAACCTGAAAGATAATAGCGATATTTCCTAAATACTTATTTATGAATGCTAAAAAGATCATCATAAATGTTGATCTCAAAAATACTTGATATTTAAAAACAGCAATTATTGAGAGTGAATGAATGATGAGTTTGAAAAGTGACATTTGGGATGGCCCAAAATACCTAGAGCCTCTAAATGAATTTATTTCACCAAGTTCTTTTAAATTTTTTATAACTGTACCTGAGTAGCTGCTCCATAAACTTGCTTTTGATTGTAATACTTCTACATCATTCTTTGTTAAGCAACTGAAATTACCAAAAGCTACATTTTTACCGGTAAAAATAAAAGTTAAAATTTTGTGAGCTTGGTAAAGAAATTTAAAAAAAAAACCTTCTGATCTCTTAACTCTTTTTGCGACTATTGAAATATTGTCATTATTAATAATTCCATCTAAGAGACTCTTTATTTCGATTGGTCTGTCTTCACCATCTCCATCCATTAAAATAAGATTATCAAAATCCTCGTTTTTATATATATATCTTATTCCAAAAGCATTACATCTAGCATGACCTCTATTTTTTTTCATATTTAATATCTGAAAAGAATTAATATTTTTTGGTTTAATTAATTCTGGCTGATTTATTGTAGAAGCATCATTTATTATAATGCATTTAAAAATAAAACTTTGGTAATTTTGGATACTTTCATTGATCTCGTTGATTAATTTCTTTAGGGAATCCCAATCATTAAATACTGGAATTAAAATTATAATTTTTTTCATTTCTTGCCAATCATGCAATATCCAACAGGTGAAATTTTTCCAAATACTCCTGGACATATTTTTTTGAGTATCTTAGGATTGCCTACATATATAACGCCTTGATTATCTTTTACTTTTGAGGCTTTATTTTTAAGATCATTAAACCAAATTGGCCTTGATTCTAAATGATATGATAAATTTCCTGCAGACCACTCATCTCCTACGACTATTTTTATGTCATTTGCAAAATTATCATTCCACTTATTTTGAACAAGTCTAGCTATTTCTTTTCCTGGAAAATCTGTTCGTTTTTGTTCATCAAATATTGAGACTGCCAAATAAGCTGCTGGGGATAAAATAAATAAAAATAAAAAAATTCTATAAAAATTTTTAATTTTTTTTAAATCAATATTTTTTCTAAAAATCTCAATAAACAAAGTTCCAAAAAATAGATAGAACGGTGTCATCCACATAGTTCTAATTTTTGCTCCAGAAAGAATCGATGTTATCAATATAAGTGCAATAGGAATAAGATTTATAGAAATAAGAAATAAAGTTTTTCTATTTTTAAAATTAAATTTAAAATTCAATTTTTTAAATAAAATAAATATCATTATTAAAAATGGTATTAAAATTATAATTTGATTTATAATAAAAATTAATGGATTTTCTAAATGATTAATCCATGTTGATTCGATTAATGAAGATCTGTTTAGACCGTAAAAAATTGTTACAAAATTATTTTTAAATAACCAAACCAAATGAGGAATAAGAATAACAAAAGAAATAGCTACAGATAAAATATAATTTGCAATATATTTTTTGTACCTTTTGATGTTTAAAATAAAATAAATAAAAATTGAGAAAAGAATATAGATGAATAAATATTTAGATAAAAAACCTAAAGCAGAAAAAATGCCAAATAAAATCCAATTTGTTATATTCTTTGTATTGATGCCTTTCCAAAAAAAATAAATGGTTAAAGCCCAGAAAGGAATTTGACTTACATTGACGTTAAACTCTGGGGTTGTAAAATTATAAAAATATATACCTGATATAGACAAAATAGATAATAGTGAATAAATTCTGTCTTCAAAAATTTCATTGGATAGCTTCCATACATATATAAAAGCAACGATTACAAATAATTGACTTAGTAGATAATAAGCCCAGTCATTTGCGCCAAATATTTTATAAAAAACTTCTACTGCAAATCCGCTGAAAGGGGGATGTTTGTTGAAACCCCATTCTAAATTACTTCCCCATGCCAGAGCTTCTATTGTATCAAGAGGTAAATTTGTATTGGAAATAGACGGAACTATAGTCCATATGATCAAATGAAAAAAAAGAAATAAAAAGAATACTTTTGATATATTTTTTTTAGCTATCATTTTAAAATTGAAATTATTACAACTTATAAGCTATTGACACGAGTAAAATCAAACATATACTCGCCAAAATCAAAAAATGGTAAAAAAAACCTCTACTAAAAAAAAATATATTCCAAATTCTAAGGAAAAATATATGTGTGCAAAACACAAAAAATTTTTTACTGAGGAACTATTAAATTGGAAAAAAGATATAATTAAAGCAAACAATTTAGGAAACTTATTAAATTCATCTGATGATAGCGTTTCCTCTGCTGATATTGTTGATCAAGCTTCATCTTTTACTAATAAATCTGTTGAAATGAAAGCTCTTAATAGGAGTCGAAAATTAATCTCTAAAATTAATGCAGCTCTTTTAAGAGTTAAAGATGGAAGTTACGGCTTTTGTGAGGAGACTGGTGAACCTATTGGTCTAAAAAGGTTGATGGCTAGACCTGTTGCCACTTTATCAATTGAAGCTCAAGAACGACATGAGAGAGATGAAAAAATTTTTGTTGATGACTAAACTTTAGGAATTTGATCACCATTTTCTAGGATATCATAACCCTTTTGAACTGCTTCTCTTTTAGAAATTTCTTTGTACCAATTTGTTAAATTATTAAATTTTTTTAAACCAATATCATGCCATACGTGTCTGGCAATCCATGGAAATGTTGCGATGTCTGCGATAGTATAATTATCTCCAGCTAAAAATTTTGATTGAGATAATCTTTCATTAAGTTCCTTATAAATTCTTTTTGAAATTTCAAAGTATCTTTTTTCACCAAATTCACTTTTCCCAGGATTATAGTGATGAAACTGATGATGTTGGCCTAGCATTGGCCCTACATAGCTCATTTGTCCCATTAGCCATTGATTAATAATTGTTCTTTGATTTTTGTCATAAAATTTTCCACTTTTTTCTCCTAAGTAAATTAGAATTGCACCAGACTCAAAAAGGCTAACTTTATTATCATGATCAATAATAACCGGAATTTTACTAAAAGGACTTAATTTTTTGAATTCAGGTTTAAATTGATCGTCTTTAAAAATATTTATTTTTGTAACTTTATAGTCAAACTTAATTTCTTCAAGCATAATGGAAATTTTTTTTCCATTTGGTGTGTCTGCGGTTAATAGTTCGATCACTTTTTACCCAGTCTATCTTGAATATTCTTAGAGGATGTTGTGAATTCAAATCTATATTTTTCGTTGGGTCTTGCTCTTTTGAAGCATTCTACAGATGCTAGAGCAACCTCATGGAATCCAGATAGAATTAATTTAAGTTTACCGGGATAAGAGCAAATATCTCCAACAGCAAAAATGCCTTTTTTATTTGTCTCAAAATTTTCTGAATTTACTTCTATAGTTTTTTTATTCATATTAAGACCCCACTCTGCGATAGGACCAAGCTTCATTATTAAACCAAAAAAACTTAATATAATATCTGTTTTAATTTTTTCAATTTTATCATTTTCATATTTAATTGTAATAGACTCTATTGTTTTCTCTCCGGTTATAGACTCAATTTGACAAGGTGTTTTAATTGATATTTTACCCTCATTTTCTAACTTTTTTATTTCAGATAATGTATGAGGTGCGCCTCTAAATTCACTTCTTCTATGAATTAAAGTTATTTTTGAAAATCTTGAAAGTTCAAGAGCCCAGTCTAATGCTGAGTCCCCACCTCCAAAAATAGAAATATTTTTATTTTTAAATTCATCTTTATTTTTTACAGAGTAAAACAATGATTTTCCTTCATATTTTTCAGTATTTTTTACCGATAGTTTTCTTGGTTCGAAAGAACCTACTCCTCCAGCAATAATTATATTAGGAGCGGTAAATTCATTATTATTGTTAGTTTTTATAATCCAATTGTCTTTATCTTGTTTTACTTCATCTACTCTTTCGTTGTAAAAAAAATCGGTGTTAAATGGCTTAATTTGTTCTATTAAATTTTTTGTTAGTTCTTCTCCAGTGCATTCTGGTATAGCTGGAATATCATAAATTGGTTTTTCCGGATAAAGTTCTATACACTGACCACCCGCTCTATCTAAATTATCTATAACTATAGCTTTAAGACCTTTTATACCTAGTTGATGAACTGCAAAAAGACCTACTGGCCCTGCTCCTATAATTATTACATCTGTTTTATTCATTATGATTGTTTTGCCGGGGTTGTAACTATAAGGCCGTCTAATTTATCCGAAACAATTATTTGACAACTAAGTCTACTATTTTTTTTTGGTTCAAATGCCATATCAATCATATCTACTTCTGCTTCTTCTGCTTTAGGAATTTTATTTAACCATTTTTCTTCGACATAAACATGGCAAGTTGCACAAGCCATTGCTCCCCCACAATCTGCATCAATACCTGATATATCATTTTGAATTGCGCCCTCCATAACAGTTAAACCATTTTCAATATCTATTGTTTTTGAATTACCTTGATTATCTTTATATGTAATTTTTGACATTATGAAGAATATAGAGATCTAAAAAAAAAGGGCAAGTATGCAAAAACATACCTGCCCTTAATTTAATTAGTTAAATACTAGCTTCTTGATACTCTAGTATTTTGCATTGCAGCAGCCCAAATAATAAGACCGAAAGCGATCTTGTTTAAAAAGTCTGCAGCATTGTAAATAACGTTCAACGCGTTAACATCTACACCGCCAGTTAAATATCCGAAGATATAACCTAATGGGTAAACTGCCCAACCGATTGTAACAATTATTCTCATTGCACTGAATGCAGTTTGTAATGACTTGTTACCAGCTTTTGCTGCAAGTGTTCCAGCTTCACCAGAAAATATTTCAAATAAAATATATATCCAGCCAGCCATTCCAATTACGAAACCAACGAATGGTTGCATGTAACCAGCTTCACCTAGGTAACCACCTATAAGCATTACTAAAGAACCTATTAAAAGTTTCCAAAATACTGAACTTGGTACTTTTTTTACAGCTGCTAATACAAAATAGAACTCAAGCATTAATAAAGGCACTGTAATTAACCAATCAATATATCTGTATACAGTTGGTGACTCTCCTGTTCCGATCCATACTTCTCTCATGTACATGTAGTGTATGAATGCGATACCAGTTACTAGTCCCGCTACAGTTATTGAAACTCTCCATGCAGGTGCAACAGATCCTCTTTCTAAAAAGAAGAACGCTGTAGCTGCTAAACAACCCATTGATACCAACCAAAATGATATTCCTACAAAATCATTAGTAGCTAATAGAGCTGTCTCTGCATTAGCTGAACTAGTTAAACCTATTACGGCAACAGCAGCTAGTGCAATTGTTTTTAATTTTCTCATGAAAACCTCCCTCGTGTTTAGTTTTCTACTTAGTTTATATATAAACTACTCAGACAAGTGATAAACATACTCACTACTGAGTAATATGCGCGAACATTAGTAAAAAAATTAGTCACAGTGAAGTCTTTTTTTTTAAAAAAAAGCCCTAATTTATTGGTTTTTTTGTTTTTTTTTTGGGGATATTTATGGAATACTACTTTCAATTTAATTTTTTAGGGGAATATCTTGAATCAGAAATATAAAGAAATTTACGAAAACTCTATTAATAAAAAAGAGGAATTTTGGAAAAATATTTCAAATGACGTTTTTTGGTACAAAAAACCAACTAAAATTTTAAATTCTGATAAGCCTCCTTTCTATAAATGGTTTGAAGATGGTGTAACTAATACTTGTTATAATGCTTTAGACCTTCATATCGATGAAGGAAGAGGAGAAAAACTCGCAATTATTTACGATAGTCCAATAACTGGGGCCAAAAAAAATATTACGTACAATGAATTAAGAGATCGTGTCGCTTTATTTGCGGGTGCTTTAAAAAATCAAGGAGTTAATAAAGGTGATAGAGTAATTATTTATATGCCGATGATACCTGAGGCAGTGATTGCGATGCTTGCTTGTGGTAGAATTGGTGCTGTACACTCTGTGGTGTTTGGTGGCTTTGCTGCTAATGAACTTGCTAGCAGAATAGATGATTCTAAAGCGAAAATTTTAGTAACAGCCTCATGTGGTTATGAGCCAGGAAGAACAGTTCATTATAAACCATTAGTTAATAAAGCGCTTGAGCTTGCAAAACATAAACCAAGTAAATGTATTATTTTTCAAAGAGAAAAAGATAAAGCAGAAATAAATTCTAAAATAGATATTACTTGGGAAGAAGCAATTAAAGATGCCAAGCCCGCTGAGTGTGAAAAGATGAATGCAAATGATTATGCCTACATTCTTTACACATCTGGTACTACAGGACTGCCAAAAGGAATTGTAAGAGACATAGGTGGTCATATTGTTGCTCTTAAATGGACAATGAAAAACATTTATAACATTGAGCAAGATGATGTTTGGTGGTCTGCAAGTGATATAGGTTGGATTGTTGGACACTCTTATATTGTTTACGCCCCGTTATTTTATGGATGCACGACTGTTTTATTTGAAGGAAAACCAGTTGGAACACCTGATGCAGGAGTTTTTTGGAGAGTTATATCAGAACATAAAGTAAAATCTCTTTTTACTGCTCCTACCGCAATTAGAGCTATTAAAAAAGAAGATCCTAACGGTGAATTTTTTAAGAAATATGACTTAAGCAAATTTGATAAATTATTTTTAGCTGGTGAAAGAGCAGATCCAGACACAATCAAATGGTTTGAAA
>Ga0233444_10005920_pt1 | contig 11093 bp, 8 predicted proteins | sample SI_124_October20_6_FD_182792 | JGI IMG/M metagenome (GOLD analysis project Ga0233444, IMG submission 182792) | Seawater microbial communities from Saanich Inlet, British Columbia, Canada - SI_124_October2016_10_MG | ecosystem: Environmental > Aquatic > Marine > Inlet | place: Canada: British...
ATTTCATTTAGAAATCGTGCCGCTGAACCTGGTGTATCATGCAAGATACCCACTTTACGAAGTTGATCCATCATTGGCCTTGCCTCAGAACGTATTTCATATTTTCCTGGATCGAAAAAAACCAAAGTTGGAAAATTTGCCGCGAGGGTTTCTAGAAATACTGTGGCATTATAGGTGCTTACAGAAATTCGGCAGCTCTCAAGTCGTTTAATCAACGATATCCCTCCTGAACTTTCTATTACTCCTCCAATACCAGCAGCATGAAAACGGTCATTTATATCCCACCCAAATTGTCCGGTATCTGTTCGTATCCTAAGCGAGTTTAGCATATCAGAACTTAATATTTTGACAAATCGAATCTGTTCTTCTATATAACCCAACATCTGGCCTGCAACAGCAACGCTGAAATGACAATAAAAATAGCGCGGGTAAGATGCCGTTGTCATTAAAATATTTCCTGACTTATTATATTTTACCTCTCCGGAATTAAGTTTAAGGGCAGACATTGGAACTACATTGGAATATTCCTTACTCTTCCATCCCCAGGAAGCAAACTTATCGGCGATTTTCAACTGATGATCCTCTGTTTGATTAAGCAGCCCAATGCCATAATGCCCTCCATGTTGTTCTAATATCAATGGTTTGTTATTTTCAACATGATGTGCCGCCCAAATCTTAAACCCATCATCCGCCTGGTATGCATTGGCTGTTAAAATTAATTTAGGATCCTTTGGGAATCGAGACAAGCTTTTTTTCTGAAAAGTAGAAAAATTTTCAATATAAGCGTAGGGTATTAATGTAGCGATAAGCTTATTTAATAATTGCTCAAAGGGCGTCTCAGGTTGATTAAAAATCAGAGAAGCTCTCTTTCCGTCGTCTCTAATCCTATCGTTGACTCTTACATTAGGCGAACTTACATAAGGAAGCTGCCCGAGCGTCTTTTGAAAATTTATTAGTTTAGCGAGCGGCATATTTGACGCAACTATAACAATCTTACTAAACCGTGATGGTAAAAAATTAAGATAGGATTCCAAAAATCGTTTTACAAGTTTTCGAAATGGGTTTTGAACTACTTCTGCTTTCTTTCTTGGCGTAATTTGGGAGCTAAGTTTCTCAAAAGTTATTCCACTATTTATAATGCACTCAGAAAAAATGATGTGATTCCATGGGTCATCTCTAAACTGATCATAAAACTCCTGAAAGTCTGTGGGAATCCAATCATTGAGGTTGTAAGTATGTATTCTAGTACCACTTATAGCATTAGTCTCTGAAACAGTTCTAACTAATTCATACCTATCAAAAACCGCATCAATAAAAAATCGAAGCCAGGGTCCGATAATAATTCTCCAATAACGGGTCTCAGTTGATACCCCATGCAGATTACCCAACTGAATGCTTAAATCGGCTAGTTTTTGCTCATATAATTTTCCAAGATCTCGATAATCTCTTTCATATTTATGCCGATCATCCCAGTGGTAGGGATGTATTGCAATGTCTAATTCAGTCGAAATGTCTCTACGACTAAATAATCTGCACCATTCGCCCAGAAATAATAAGGGTTGTTTGAGATCCCAAGTAGTTTCGTCAGGTGTGGTAACAAGAAAACGTTTGTTATTCGGTTTTGACACTTTTTATTTATCGTGGTAATTCAACTCGTTTAAATATTATTTTTTAATCAGTTTATATGAAGCTTTCTGAAGATATATTACTCCTATATTATATCTTCAATCTTTTCTTTAATGATTTTATGGGTCGTTTTCTCATTTGAAGAAGCCATGTAATATTCTTTTATACTTTTATACTTCTTGTCATATTCCCCTTGAGGCATAGCCAAAATATCATCTATTTTTTGTGAAAATAGATCCAACTGGCTTTCTGTAAGAACCATTGCTTCATCAAAATCTCTGTGATATTCATTACTCCCTGAAAAATTGAGAAAAAAAGATTTTTTCCCCATGCCCAAGCCTTCAATTAGTGCTGTAGAGAGTAAAGAAAAAATCAATTCACTGGCTTGCATGATCGGATAAATATTTCTCTTTTGAAAATTTGTTTCTATTATTTCTGCTGATTCTCCATAAATGTTTTTGAAATAATTTTCCTCATCTAAACCCAATTCTGGAATATACCAATGCTCTCCCCCCTTCTCATTTCTTAAAATAATTGCTGCTCTATGATTTCTACTCAATAAATATTTAGCCAGCAACTTATCCATGGTACGCATCATGCGCATAGTCTCAGCTACTTCTTGGGTAAAGCCAATATTTCCTCGCCAGCATGATACGATCAAAATGTCATATTTAGAAATAACTTTTTTTTGATTTATCGTATGGAGACTAGATAATAGGGAGCCAACAGGATGATAATTTTCTACACTGTAATTAAGTTCTCTAAAAAGATTTCTTTCATGAGCCCCAAAACACAAATAATGCTGTAAAAAAAAGCTGTTAGTCCCTTTGGATGCATATGAGAGTCTTAGCCCATTCTGTAATGCAATAAATGGATAAATCTTACAGTTTTTGGATAGCCAGTGAAAATCTGGGCTATTATCAATCATAGTAATAATTGCTTTTGGATTGATCCTCTTAAAACAAGCCAAAAAATAGCTAATTTTAAGTTGATTCAAAACCCTTTTAATGAACCCACTTTCCAAGCTCTCTATATCACTTAGTTTGATACTAGGAAGCATAAAAAGGAAGTTAAATAATACCCATGGACCTATAAAAAGATTTTCTGGCCGTGTTTTAAATATATGAACACTAAACTTCAAATCTATAACCTGTCGAACGTAGCTACTGTTGACCTCATCGAAGATTATCATATCAGCAGGGCTGGGATCTCCGAATATTAATTGACGTCCTAATAATTTCATTCTAATTACTAATTTAAAGATGATAATTTCTCTTTTCCAGTGTAACTGAATGCCATGATATATATTGCTCATAGGATGGCTAATGTGTAGAAATTATTCTATTCTGAATTCCAATTTGAACACTATTTTTAACCTTGCAAACAAGTATTTTAAAAAATTCTATTTATTCGAAAATAAATGAATTCCATTTCCCCACATATCTGGATATGTTTTTATTTTTTTAAACTCACTTTTCAAAACAACTTCCGCACAAACCGGATTATTATAAATAATATATTTCACCTCATTCAGCGTGTTTTGTCTGTTAATTTCTTGCATTACACTTTCCATTACTACTGCAGGAAAAGGATTGTACAAGTAGTAGAAATTATAATCATTATATTCTTTAAATTCAGTCGCATTAATGTGGTGAATACTCGTATTTTCAACATGCAATTTTTCAAAATTTGACTTAGCGATTTCTGCTAGTTTTCCTGATAACTCTAACCCATCTACTCTCTCGAACGGGAACTTGTTCATAATTCTCATTGCACTTCCCTTGGAGCAACCAATATCTAGAATTCTATCTTTATCACTGATCGCTAAATCTTGTAATAATTTCTTTAAAAATATATTTCCAGATGGAGACCCTTTAGAGACTAAAGTCTTATCTAGTCCTAATTTTTCTGTAGCAATGACACTTGTAAAATCTAGTCCAAGAAACTTCTCAATTTTGATCGTTAGTCTGTGATTGATACGTTGCAAAATGTTTGGCATTCTTTTGTGATTTTTAAAGTACAATAATTATCAATTTAATATATTTTAATTTTTGAACTGCTCCCTTGCTATTTTTTCTAACTTTTTTCTATCAATTTTTCCACTTATTGTAAGTGGTAATTCAGAAATTGTTAATATTTTTTTTGGGATAAATATTTCCTCTATGTAAAGCTTCATCTCTTGTTTAACCTCTTTTATTTCTTGACTAGTTAAAACGCGAGTTATAAATGCAAAAAGACTTGTTACAGTATTGATATTGTCTTTTAGCCCCACTACTATGGCATCTTTAGTTTTATCTAATTTTCGAAAAGCAGATTCTATTTCTCCTATCTCTACCCTCCTTCCTCCAAACTTTATCTGACTATCTATTCTGCCTAAACATTCTAAATTCCCATCTGAATTATAAAGCCCAAGATCCCCTGATTTATACCAAACATCCTGATTACTATCCCAACTAAATTTAACAAAAGAAGATTTAGTTTTATCTAAATCATTTAAATAGCCTTTTGAAACCTGGGGCCCCTTGAATATTATTTCTCCAATTTCCCCATCGTTTAAAACTTCACCATCCTTATTTATTACTAGGATAGTATTTCCGTTCAACGGTTTGCCAATAGGTAAAATTCCGTTAGAAAAAGATTTATTATTTTCACCTAATATGTGAACGTATCTAGAAACATCTACTGTGGATTCGGTAGGCCCATAATGATTTTCAATAGAACTTTTAGGGGCTGCATCCTGCCATATATCTGCTAATTCTTTTGAAAATGGTTCTCCAGCAAACCTTGTAATAATTAATGAAGGGAAACAGTTTTGTCGTAAAATGTTCATTTTCAGCATAAAATTAGCAACTGTTGGCACTGAACTCCATATTTGGATTTTCTCCCTTCGAATAAAATCAAATGGCATTAGTAACTCGTTTTCAGGAACAACACATAATTCGCCACCATAAAGCCACGTATAAAATAAATCCGAAACTGAAGGGTCAAAGCTAAATTCGTGAAATTGTGAAGCTCTAAAGCCCGGATTCAAATTCCAAATAGCAGATAATGCTTTTAAGTAAGACAAGACATTATTATTTGTAACCATAACTCCTTTTGGGTTTCCAGTAGAGCCGGAAGTATATAAGATATACAATAAACTATCTTTTGTGTTTTTTATGGGATTGATTAAAGGTTTTTGCTCGTTAAAAGAAAATTTATTGAAAACATCTGTTCTTTTAATTTCGAATTTTTCATCTTGAATTAAATATTTAACCTGATGTAACCTTTTATTTAAAATAAGAATTTTTTCTATTTTTTCTATGTCATTTTTTGACCCAATTAATACTCTTACCCTACAACTTTTTAAAATAGATAATATTTTCGATTCTGTATACTTAAAGCTAATTGGGGTATAATTACAACCTGAATATAAAATTCCTAAAACACCAAAATAAGAAGTAAAATTTCTTTGACCTACTAAACCTATGGTTTCATTATAAATCCCCAATTCATTAATAAGTGATGCTATTTTTAATCCATTTATATTTAATTCATTATAAGAAATTGTTTTTTCTCCAATTCTAATTGATATTAAACTTGAATAGTTATTAAATTGATTATTGAGTTGTAATGCCAGCGATTCCAAAATTATAGATTTACAAAATTAATAATTGATTTAATTGATTTAAATTCAGCAATATGTCTTGGTTGAAAATCAATATTTAACTTCTGCTTTAATTCAACAAAAATGAGCATGTGATTTATCGAATCCCAATTATCTGTATTTTCCATGCTGGATGCAAAAGTGATTTCCTCATTATCAAGAATTGATGAAATTATATTGATAATATCTTCCTCGGGGATAAGATTTTTCACTTTTTTGTTCTTTTGAACTAAAAAATTATAATAATCCTTCTTCAACATGGAATAGCTCCATCCATCAATAAAGACCCCTTTTTTACAATAGAAATCTCGCAGAATACCCTCTTTAATCATACCACAGGCCAACAACGAGGAAATGGTTCTTTTGTTGGTTGTCATGGTCTGTCCATAAATTCTATTGAAGTTCAAAACATCAAAAATATACTCCTTTAATAATTCTTGAATACTTAATATGTATCCCGTGCCCCAAAGTTCAGGATCAACCGCATAACCCCACTCTAGAGATTTCCTTGCATAATTTATATTGACAATTGTACCGGTTCCGATAAGTCTGTTGTCTAATTTTCTTCTCACAAACCAATAGCATGCCTTTCTCCCTTCACCATGGTCATGCATACGCTTAAATAATTCTTTCAAATACCTTCTTGTGTCATCGATTGTCTTAAAGGCATCGAATTCGAAAAATTCATACAACTTTTCATTTATCGAATATGCATGCATTTCTTCAAGAGAGGACATAGACAGTGCTTCAAAATAAATTTCAGCGTCTTTTGCCTGCTGACCTGGGACAATTGTCTCCAAAATAGTGTTTATCCCTTTTTCCTTCATTTTCTAAAAAATTTTATTTAAAGCCGGATTCATTTTATTTAGATATTTATAGTCATCTAAAATTGATAAGACATAGTGTTTATCTATAAATTTGTTGAAAATACAAATTTTAATGAAAAGATAAACACCAATCAGCTTTATCATTATTTTTAATAGAAAATGAATATCCTGAGCATACAAAATATAGGCGGGTAGTGTAAATAGCACTAAAATAATGAACAATTTTAATAACTTCTTTTTGTTAATATCTAGGGGGAATACCTTCATTCCGTAATAGAATAAAAAGAATTGTGAGATTAATGAAGTCCCTGCTGCTGCAATAGCAGCACCCATCATCCCATAAATGGGTATTAAGGTAATATTTAAAATGACATTTGTAGTACCACTTGCAATCGTTCCTGGTATAAGAAACTTCATCTTTTTTGCTACCGAAAGCTGCATATTTGTTAAGTAGCCCATAATAGCAAATAAGTAAAAAAATATATATATAGGTGTAATCCAAATGGCTTTATGATATTCCGGAGTTGTCAATATTTTTATTGCCTCTTCTGAAAAATAGGTTATGCCCAATCCTAAAATCATGAAGAAAACTGCCATATAATAAAACTTGTCTACAATGTTTTTTTTTGATTCTTCTGTGTTTTTAAGAGCTTCTGCTATCATGAATGCATTCCAAGATTTAGAAACAGAATCCATAATCGTTTTTAATATATTTGCGAAACTTACTCCGACTGAATATTGCCCCAATGCAGCATTTCCCCGCGAAGAACTAATCATTGTTTTATCTAAATAATTTGATGATAATCCCAGCAACATAATCGGATAATATGGAATAGCATATTTAAATGACTTTTTTAACATTTTTACCGAAATTAAAAAAGAAAAGGTATTGCTACATGACCTGAAAAGTAATACTAACGTTATTAATTGAGCCGTAATGATTCCGTAAATTCTCCCCATATATGATGGCGAAAAGTAAAACATAAAAAAAATAGAAAAAGCAGTGTTTAACGTAATTAATAATATTGAAAACAATGCGTATTCTTTAGCTTTTAATTGAGCTGTTAATAACGTCATTAAATACAACAAAAAATAATCTAAAAACCCACTAATTAAGGACAATTTAATTAAAAATGGGTCAAGTTTTCCGTCAAAAATTTTCTCATAAAATAAACTTGAGGCCAAAGAACATGCCAAATAGCATAAAAGGAAAGATATAATTATGAATAAAAAATTAGATGAGTTTAATTGCTTGAAAAGATTAATTTTTGAATATTCAAAATAAAACCTATAGGTGGCATCATGCAAACTGAAATGGAAAAATCCAGTAACCAGTTTACCAAATATTAAAAAAACTATCGTGATACCATATTCTTCGGGACTTAACAATCGCGTATAGATAGGGAGCGTGACTATCATTATTGCGAATGACAGAATTGATGAAATCACAAATAACCCTGCACCATCTATATATTTATTTGGTTTTTGATCTGATTTAAATGACACTCCTTCCTCCGTCTATCACAATGTTTTGTCCATTCATATAGGCTGATGCATCCGAGCATAAAAATTGAATGGCTCCTATGTACTCATCTGATTTTGCCATTCTTCCCATTGGAATTAATGAACTTAATCGATTCACAAATTCTGAATCTTGATTTGTAAAAACACCGCCAGGAGATAGCGCATTGGCTCTTACTCCTTTATCTGCCCAATATGATGCTAGATAACGAGTTAAACCGATTAATCCAGCTTTTATAACCGAATAAGTAACAGGCTTTACCGCTTGAAGATCATCTTCAACCCCTTCTTGTCTATAAATTCTTTGATCTGGAGCAATTACGGATAAATCAGATGCTATATTTATAATCACTCCACCCTTACCGTCTTTAGCCATAGCTGAACCAAAAATTTTACTACACAAATATGCACCTGTCAAACCAACAGAAAGTTCTAAATTCCATCGATCCAAAGAAAAGTTTTCTAATCGTGTTGTTCTAATATTATCTTTTAATGACGCTTGTTTTGGATTTATCGCAGCATTGTTGATAAGTATATCTATCCTAATATTATCTTTTTCCAATTTTTTAAAAACATTCATAATACTATCTTCTGAACCCACATCCATTAAATAATATTTTATCCTTCCGTGATAATTTTTAGATTCTAAAGATTTTTTTACTTTAATTAATAAATTTTCATCGATGTCCGTTAAAATTATAGATGCTCCTATTTCGAGCAGGGCAAAAGCATGTTTTTGACCTAATAATCCACATGATCCAGTGATCAAGACAAATTTATTGGACAAGTCAAATCGATTCATAATTTATTTTTTTTCACATAAAAATGTCATTGCAGAACCATAAAAAGGTGGTGACACTATTGAATCATCAAACATTTTTAACATATCTTCTTTATTAAACCAAATTGTATCAAAAAATGGATATTCAACATGTTTGATATGAAATCCAAAATCTCTTAAAAATCTATGCATAGAATCTGATGAAAATAAGCTTACATGCGTTGAATCATGTAATAGCCTAAAGTTTGATCCATATCTTCTAGCTGCGCCCGAATCAAAATCAGGTGTGCCAATGATAAATATGCCCTCTTTATTTAGCAGACTATAAATCTTTTTGATTGCTAAAATAGGATCAGGAATATGTTCAATTACATGGTTCATTATTATAACATCAAAACCACTCTCTTGATAATCCTCTAACGTTCCGCAATGAATTTTTCCAAATTTTGAAGCGTACTTTGAAGCAAAGTTGCTGACCTCAATTCCATGTTTTTCCCAATCATCATTTAATGAAGATAAAATCCAACCTGGGCCACAGCCAATATCTAAAATTTTTCCAGGTTTAATCTTCAAAAGAAATTCTGATATCTCTTTAGTAGCCTCTAATGAATGATTTCTCTCTTCCAACAACTTTCTTTCCTTGCCGTCAGGATCAATAGCGATCATGTGGTAATTCTCTTCGTAATCAGTCGATTCTGGCTCTATTGAGATAAAATAATCTCCATTATCGTACAGGGAAGACATCAAATTTTGCAAATCAATTTCTCTCATTTTTTTGTTTTTTTAAATTATGCAATATTATCTCCAAAAAATAAAAGGGTTTTATTTAATGCCTCAATTTGTACATTTCTCTCTTCTTTATTTGCTTGATTTGTTGTAAAATTCATAAGTTTAGATTGTAGATCAACCGCAATTGGTGTCTCCCCATAACCGATTTTAGCATCTCGGAACGCTGGTTCTTGATGTTGAAGCCGCGAAGCTGAATAAATACCATCTCCTCCAAATTCCATAAATTTTTTTCTAAAGTCCTCCCATTTTATACCCTGTTCTGCTCCATTAAATTTGGCCGAAAAAGTATAGTAAGTAAAATAAAAGCCCGGTGGTTGGAATTGAGGAACTAGTAACGAGGCATTTTTTAGAGCGGATGTAAATCCAAGCCCCATATCCCGTCGAAGATTGATAAAAAACTGGCCTTTTTCCATCTGAGCTAATGCCACAGCAGCGGCGAGCTGGTTCATTCTAAAATTATATCCAATTTGTTCAAATCTTTCCCAAGCAGGATTTTGAAGTAAATCTCTATCCGTTCTTACTTTACCAGATTCTGCTGTTAATGTCTTAAAGCCCAATCCTCCAAATTTTCTTATCGAAGTTGCTAATTTTTCGTCATTGCAAGTGACAATTCCCCCATCTCCACAAGTCAGTTGTTTTGAATTCTCAAAGCTCCAGCTACCTGCATTTCCGATAGTCCCAGCTAACCGGCCCATATCGTCTTTCCCCAAATGACATTGAGCACAATCTTCTAGCACATAAAGATTATTTTCAACGGCAATCTTCATTATCGCTCCCATATTACAGACACCACCATACATGTGAGTTACGAAAATTACTTTTGTCTTTTTAGTTATTTTTCGGCGAATATCATCTGGATCCATCAAAAATGTATTGGGACATGAGTCCACGAATACAGGTGTTGCTCCTGTATAATATGGGGCTAATCCACACATCAATGGTGTCAATGCAGGTGTTAAAACTTCATCTCCCTTTTGGCATCCCATTGCTAAAAGAATTGAATGTAAAGTTGATGTTCCCGAATTTGATGCTATTGCATAAGGAACTCCATAGGCATTAGCAAAGTATTTTTCTAGTCGAGTGGTGAAAGCCCCGTCTGTCCCTGCTCTAAACCCTGTAGATAAAACTTCTTCTATATATTTTCTTTCATTCCCCCTAAGTCTCCAACCGTAATCCTTACCATTAATGGATCCAAATAATCTACTAAAAAATGTTTTTTTCATATTTTAAATTTTTTTTGCTTCTTGTGCTGATTTCCATTCTTGATTGCGAAACCAATTAATAAGGTGTAAATCAGGATTTTTCTCAAACAAATAATTTAATTCCTCCCTTGAAGAAAAATTTCCGATCACTTTTCTTACCGATTCTAGTAACCAATAATCCTCCTCATAATCTAATGTCAATCTTATTTTTAATTTACTTAATACATTTGAGGATAAATCCGTTTTTTTGAGCCCTTTAATTTTATCCAAATAAAACCACATCATTTCGGTATCCACACCTTCTTCAAGACTCAGACAAGCTTTTATAACTGTATCTGTTTTTATTGAATATCCAACTGATGCATCTCCTGCTGAAGACTCTTTTGTCGGACAAACAACATCTAAATTTTCTTTGATCAATAACTTAAACGACCTATGCATTTCTTTGCCATCAAAAAATGGATCATCTGCATCAACAGTATGAAATGCGGCTAATTCAAAGTGTTTTGCGCAATCAGCCCACCGTTGTAGTTTGTTAACCAATGAACCCCTAAAAATCTTCACCCCTTCTTTTTTTGCTATTGTTTCTATAGCATCATCCGAAGGATCGGTACTCGTACAAACTATGGGATCAATATCATAATGAATCGCTCTTCTTATTATATGCTGCAAAACATTCATGTTCTCTCCAAAGGGTAAAA
>Ga0233444_10005921_pt1 | contig 11092 bp, 9 predicted proteins | sample SI_124_October20_6_FD_182792 | JGI IMG/M metagenome (GOLD analysis project Ga0233444, IMG submission 182792) | Seawater microbial communities from Saanich Inlet, British Columbia, Canada - SI_124_October2016_10_MG | ecosystem: Environmental > Aquatic > Marine > Inlet | place: Canada: British...
AAGTCTCATTAGTTGATCATATCGGTATCTAGGTACAATAGCTTTAATGAGTGCAAATAAAAAAAATAAAAATAAAATTTTTAAAATCATCCAAATTGGTGCGGGTATTAAATTAATTGGGTAGACGTCGATGATAGGTAGCCAGCCTCCTAAAAATAAGATAGATCCCATTGCACACATTAATAATATGTTTGCATACTCACCAAGCCAAAACATTGCATACATCATTCCAGAGTATTCTGTTTGGTAACCGGCAACTAGTTCAGCTTCAGCCTCTGGTAGATCAAAAGGTGGTCTATTTGTTTCTGCAAGCGCAGAAATAAAGAAAATTACAAACATCGGAAAAAGAGGAATGACATACCACATTTCACTTTGTGCTAAGACGATATCTTTTAAATTTAATGAGCCTACACAAAGAAGTACATTAATTATTATGATTCCAATCGATACTTCATAGGAAACCATTTGAGCTGCAGATCTAATAGCACCTAAAAATGGATATTTTGAGTTTGAAGCCCATCCACCCATAATTATTCCATATACACCAAGTGACGAGATTGCAAATAAATATAATATACCAACGTTTATATCAGACAACACAAACTCTTCACTCATTGGAATAACTGCCCAAGAAACCAAAGCAAGTGTCATTGTTATAATTGGGGCTAGAACAAAAACTACCTTATTGGCACTTGCAGGAATAATTATTTCTTTAAAAATATATTTAAGAGCATCAGCTAAAGTTTGAAGCAAACCAAACGGGCCCACAACATTCGGACCTTTTCTTTTTTGAACGAGACCCCAAACTCTTCTATCAAGCCAAACAATCATTGCCACAGATACCAAGATAGGAATTAAAAGGAATATAATCTTATAAACTTCTTGACTAAAAATTTGCAAATATTCAATCATTAATTATTAGTTCCATTTTTTTTGTTGTTTTGCTTAATCTGACGACACTGACTCATTGTTTTTGAAGAACGAGAAATTGAGTTTGTATAATAATAATCAAGTTCTCTAACAAACACTTCTTCATTAAAAAAATTTGTTTGTATATTAGAGTTGTGAATTTCGGTTTGTTTAGGTAGCTCATTCATTTTTGTGAAATTTGGTATTAATTGTAAAACTTCTTTTCTTAATTTATCAAAGTTAGTTTGATCATCTTTGGTTCCTATTTTTTTAATAATACGATTGAAAATCTTCCAATCTTCTAAGGACTCACCTATTGAATAGGAAGCTTTTTTACATTCTTGAACTCTACCCTCTAAATTTTCATATAAACCATTTTGTTCTGTATAAGCTGGACTCGGAAGAACGACATCAGCTATTTCCGCACCTCTATCCCCGTGACTACCTTGATACACAATAAATTCACCGTCCTTCTTAAAATTCAGGTTATCTGATCCTAATAAATATAAAAATTTGAATTTTTTATTTACAAGATTATCAAAAAAAATAAAGTTATTTTCTTTTTTTTCTGATAAAATTTGAAGATCTAGCAAACCAACTGTTGAAGCATTTTGAATTAAAATATTTAATGAATTCCAATTTTTATTGATTAAATTGTTTGCAATTAAAAATTTTTTAAATTCTTCAAAAATATATTGACCACTTTTAAGTTCTAAAGCAGACTCTCCTATTATAATCATTGGTTTTTTGGCTGATAAAAGTTTTTGAGAAAATTCGTGATTCTTGTTAATTATTTTCTTTATTACTTCTGTCTGATTTCCAATTACTTCATAATCATAGGTTAAATTTCCTGGATCACCTATTGAAAAAATTTGTACATTTTTTTTTGCAAATGTTTTTCTTATTCTTGCATTTAGAATTGTTGCCTCATGTCTTGGGTTTGTACCTATTAATAATATTAAATCTGACTCTTCAATGCCATTTATTGATGAATTGAAAATGTAATTTGTTTTTTCAGATGGATTTATATAAAATTTTTTTTCTCTAAAATCTAAATTATTACTTTTCAAAATCTTAAATAACTTTTTAAAAGCTAAAGCATTTTCCATATTTACAGTATCACCAATATGCCCTGCTATCTCTTCTGGTTGAATCGATTGTATCTTACTAACCACAAGGTCAATTGCTTCATCCCAATTGGATTTTTGCAATTTATTTTCTCTCTTTACATATGGAACATCTAGCCTTTGTTTTTGAAGCCCATCACAAGAATATCTAGTTTTGTCTGAGATCCATTCTTCATTTATATCGTTGTTTAATCTTGGTAAAATTCTTTTTACTTCCCAATTGTAAGTATCAACTCGTATATTAGATCCTACAGCATCCATCACATCTACACTTTCTGTTTTTTTTAACTCCCATGGCCTTGCTTCAAAAGCGTAAGGTTTAGAAGTAAGTGCCCCAACAGGACATAAATCAATTACGTTAGCGGATAATTCTGACTCCATGGACTTTTCTAAATAAGTAGTAATTTCCATGTTTTCGCCTCTACCAATGGCACCAATTTCAGGTACACCAGCGACTTCAGTTGCAAATCTTACACATCTTGTACAGTGAATACATCGAGTCATATGGGTTTTAATTAAAGGTCCCATATATTTTTCTTTTACATCTCTTTTGTTTTCTAAAAATCGAGATTTATCAACTCCATAATACAAAGATTGATCCTGTAAATCACATTCACCACCTTGATCACATACAGGACAATCTAATGGATGGTTGACTAATAAAAATTCCATTATACCCTTTCTAGCCTTCTCAACAAAAGGAGTGTTAGTTTTAATATTCATTCCTTCGGCAGCTGGCATTGCGCATGAAGCTATTGGTTTTGCAGATTTTTCCATTTCGACTAAACACATTCTACAATTTCCAGCTATAGAAAGTTTTTCATGATAACAGAACCTAGGAATCTCTACATCTGCAAGTTCACAGGCTTGTAGAACTGTCATTCCTTTTTCAAACTCAATTTCTTTTCCGTTTACCTTAATTTTAGGCATTTTTGTTTTCCAATAAATGTTGATCAACTAAATATGGATTATTTGATTTTTTCTTTATTAAAGGTTCTTCTCTGCAACGACTTTCCACCTCTTTTCGAAAATGTCTTAACAACCCTTGTACTGGCCAAGCTGAGCCTTCACCAAAAGCGCAAATAGTATGGCCTTCTATTTGCTTTGTGACGTCTGATAATAAATCTACATCGCCATAAGTTGCTTTTCTTTTAACCACTCTATCTAAAATCCTCCACATCCATCCAGATCCCTCACGACATGGTGTACATTGACCACAACTTTCATGTTTATAAAATCTTGCTATTCTAGCCATGCACGCAACGATATCTTGATCTTTGTTTATAACTACTATTCCTGCTGTGCCCAATCCACTTTTGTTCTCAATTAACGAGTCAAAATCCATTGTGATTGAATCACAAGTTTTTTTTGGTAATAAAGGCATTGAAGAACCTCCCGGAATAACTGCTTGAAGATTGTCCCAACCTCCTACAACACCACCAGCATGTTTTTCAATCAAATCTTTTAATGGAACACCCATTTCTTCTTCTACGTTACAAGGTGAATTGACATTTCCAGATATGCAAAATATTTTTGTACCTGTATTTTTTGGTTTACCAATTGAAGAGAACCATTTACCACTTTTTCTTAATATTGTTGGAACTACCGCTATGGTTTCTACATTGTTTACTATAGTTGGACATCCATAGAGACCTACTAAAGCAGGAAAAGGAGGCTTTAGTCTTGGTTGCCCTTTGTTGCCTTCAATGCTTTCTAACAATGCTGTTTCTTCCCCACAAATATATGCTCCAGCTCCATAATGGATATGAATATCGAAGTCCCACCCAGAGCCACATGCATTTTTTCCTAAAAATTTTTTATTATAAGCTTGATCAATTGCTTCTTGTAATCTTTTTCCTTCATTAAAATATTCTCCTCTTATATAAATATAGCAAGTGTGCGCATTAACTGCATAACCAGCAATCAAACATCCTTCTATTAGTTTTTGAGGTTCAAATCTTAAAATATCTCTATCTTTGCAGGTGCCTGGTTCGGACTCATCTGCATTAATAACTAAATAATGTGGTCTAGATCCCACTTCTTTTGGTGCAAATGACCATTTAAGACCAGTCGAAAAACCTGCTCCACCCCTTCCTCTTAGTTCGGATATCTTAATTTCATTAATTATCCAATCACGACCTTTAGAAATTAAATCTTTAGTATTTTTCCAATCATCTCTTTTTATTGAATTATCTATCTCCCAACCTAATTCGTTATAAAGATTTTTAAATATTTTATCCTCTTTTTTAAGCATGTTTCTCTCCACTCGTTCTTAAAAATTTTTCTGGTGCAGTATTTTTTCTGCCTCTGTAAGAACCTGGTTTTAAAGGTTTGTTATTAATCAAAGAGTCTAATATTTCTCTTGCACTTTTTTCATCAATATCTTCATAATAATCATCATTTATCTGAAGCATCGGTGCGCTTACACAAGCCCCTAAACATTCTACTTCCATCCATGAACAGCTTCCTTTATTTGAAATTTCATTTTCATTTTGTGAAATTTTTTCTTTACATGCTTTTATAATTTTATCTGCTCCTCTAATTAAACACGGAGTTGTTGTGCAAACTTGAATAAAATGCTTTCCTACAGGCGAAAGATTGTACATGGAGTAGAAAGTAGCTACTTCGTAAACAGAAATATAGGGCATAGACAAATAGCTAGCTATGTACTTCATTGCTGCTAGAGGTATCCAATTCTCATTTTGTCTTTGAGCTAAATATAAAAAAGGCATTACAGCACTTTTTTTATTTTTCTCAGGATATCTTTTTAAAATTTCATCAGCTTTTTTTAAGTTTTCATTGGAAAACTTAAAATCTTTTGGCTGATCATCGTGAACTTTTTTTACGCTCATCTGTCAACCTCGCCAAAAACTATATCTAAAGAACCTAAAACAGCAGGTACGTCTGCCAACATGTGGCCTCGTATTAAATAATCCATTGCTTGAAGATGTGAAAAGCCCGGAGCTCTAATTTTGCATCTGTAAGGTTTGTTGCTACCATCAGAAATTAAATAAACTCCGAATTCTCCTTTAGGAGCTTCAACAGCAGTATAAACGTCTCCTTTGGGAACTCTATATCCTTCAGTAAATAATTTGAAATGATGAATTAAAGCTTCCATTGACTGCTTAAGATCATCTCTGTTAGGAGGTGTAATTTTATTATCAATAGATTTAACTGGGCCTTTAGGTAGTTTTTCAATACATTGAAGAATAATTTTTACACTTTCTCTCATTTCTTCTATTCTGCAAAGATATCTATCGTAACAATCACCATTTTTACCAACTGGTATTTTAAAATCTAAATCTTTATATATTTCATAAGGTTGAGATTTTCTTAAATCCCATGGAACTCCAGAACCCCTTAGCATTACTCCTGAAAAACTATGATCTAATGCTTCCTGTTTAGAAACAATACCAATTTCAACATTTCTTTGTTTGAAGATACGATTATCGGTTAACAAACCTTCAAGGTCATCAATTATTTTCGGAAAAGATCTGCAAAATTTTTCAATATCTTCTACAAGTTTTAATGGAATATCTTTATGAACTCCACCAGTTCTAAAATAATTTGCATGCAATCTAGAGCCTGAAGCTCTTTCATAAAAAGTCATTAAAGTTTCTCTTTCTTCAAAGCCCCATAGTGAAGGTGTTAAGGCCCCGACGTCTAAAGCCTGAGTAGTAACATTTAAGATATGACTTAAAATTCTTCCTATTTCACAAAAAATTACCCTGATATACTTGCCTCTAATTGGCACTTCAACATTTAGTAATTTTTCTGCTGCTAAAGCAAAAGCGTGCTCCTGATTCATCGGCGCAACATAATCTAACCTATCAAAGTAAGGTAAAGCTTGAGTATAAGTTTTTTGTTCTATGAGTTTTTCAGTTCCCCTGTGTAACAGACCTATATGAGGGTCCGCTTTTTCAACAACTTCTCCGTCTAATTCTAATATAAGTCTTAAAACACCATGAGCTGCTGGATGCTGAGGACCAAAGTTTAAACTTAATGATTTAGTTTTTTTTGTCATCTTTTTTTATATTTTTAATTTCTTTAATATATTTCGTACCTTCCCAAGGACTTTCAAAATCAAAATTTCTATAATTTTGTTCAAGTTTGACTGGTTCATAAATAACTTTTTTTTCTTTTTCGCTATATCGAACTTCATTAAATCCGGTTAGAGGAAAATCTTTTCTCAACGGATGTCCTTTAAAACCATAGTCTGTTAAAATTCTTCTTAAATCAGGATGATTTTTAAATTTAATTCCATACATATCAAAAACCTCTCTTTCCATCCAATTAGCTGAAGGAAAAATTTTTGTTATAGAATGTATTGTTTGTTTTAATTCAAATTTTATTAAAAGTTTAATTCTTGAGTTGTGCTCGTGAGATAAGAATAAATAAACTAGTTCAAACCTCTTTTCATCTTCTGGGTAGTCTACTCCAGCAATGTCTATTAACTGTCTAAATTTACAATTTTCATTGGATTTTAAAAATTGAATAACATCCGTTAAATCGTTTTCGTTAATTTCAATTAAAAGTTCTTCGTGTTGAATTAATGAATTTTGAATTTTACTAGAAAGTTCAGAATTAATTAACTTTTCAAGATTTTTTAAATTTTCTAAATTCATTATCTACCTTTGTAATGTTCCTTCTCTTCTAATTTTTTTCTGAAGTTGTAAAATTCCATACAATAATGCTTCAGCTGAAGGTGGGCAGCCAGGAACATATATATCAACTGGAACAATTTTATCACACCCTCGTACAACAGAATAAGAATAGTGATAATAACCTCCACCGTTCGCACAACTTCCCATAGATATTACGTATCTGGGTTCAGGCATTTGGTCATAAACTTTTCTAAGAGCCGGAGCCATTTTATTTGTTAAAGTACCAGCAACAATCATCACATCAGATTGTCTTGGGGAAGCTCTTGGAGCAGCACCAAATCTTTCAAGGTCATATCTTGGCATAGAAGTTTGCATCATCTCAACCGCACAACAAGCAAGTCCAAAGGTCATCCAGTGTAAAGATCCTGTTCTAGCCCAATTAATTAAATTATCAGTTGATGTAGTTATAAAACCTTTCTCAGCAAAATCTTTTGCTAATTCTTTAAATTCTTCAGGTATCTCTTTTTGCTTATTAGAAAAAGTATCTAATTTTATTCCCACTCTAAAGCTCCTTTCTTCCACTCATAAATAAAACCAATTGTTAGCACTCCTAGGAACGACATCATTGACCAAAAGCCTAGAGGCCCTATTCCACCAAGTGATATTGCCCAAGGAAATAAAAAAGCAATCTCAAGATCAAATATAATAAAGAGTATTGCTACTAAATAAAATCTAACATCAAATTCCATTCTCGAGTCATCAAAAGGTTCAAATCCACATTCGTATGCAGATAGTTTTTCTGGATCAGGGTTAGATGGTGATGCTAAAAAGTTAGCAACTACAAAGCCAATACTTAAAAATAAAGAAATAAATAAAAATATTATAATTGATAAATATTCAGATAAAAAATTGTAAATCATTGTTTAATCAATACCTACCTTAATACACATGGCTTAAGGATTCTTATATTAACTATATGTTAATTATAACATTTAACTCTAAAGAGTACATGACAGAAAGAAGCATTTATGATGATCAATAAATGTTATTTTATATTGTTCTACATGAAAATCATTATCAATTAGTGGCGGGAGTGACCGGGCTCGAACCGGCGACCTCCTGCGTGACAGGCAGGCGCTCTAACCAACTGAGCTACACCCCCACACAATTAGATAATGGTGGGCGGTAAAGGACTCGAACCTATGACCCTCTCGGTGTAAACGAGATGCTCTACCAACTGAGCTAACCGCCCCATTAAATAAAATCGAGATATACAATAAAAATTTTATAAAGTAAAAAAGTATTTAAATTCTAGTGTAATTTCGGTAAATAGCTGTAATATTGAATTATTATGATTTTGAACTGCAATGCATGCGAAAAGAAATTTGTTGTTCCTGATGCAGCAATAACAGCTGCAGGCAGGATAGTGCAATGTGGATCTTGTGGGAATAAATGGAAGCAATTTCCAACTACAAAAGAAACGAACAAGATTACTTCAGAAAGTAAAATTAATGCTAAAAAAAAATCAAGTTTACCTAAAACACCAAGTTTACCTAAAACTCCAAAACCTAAACGGAAGAAAATTAAAAAAACTCGAGAAATGAGTTTATATTCTCCAGAATATCTAGAAAAAAAACATGGAATATCTCTTAAAAATGAAAAAAAAATTAATAATGTTAATTCATCTAAAGTCTCTTTTGGATTTTATAATTCGTTAATTCTATTTGTTGTAATTATAATTACTTTGTCTAAAGGCCTTCATTTCTTTCAGGGCTTTATTATTCAAGCGGTACCAATTACTGAATACTATTTGAACCACTTTTTTGAAAGTATTAGAAATATTTTTGAAATTTGGAAAAATCTTATTTCTAATTAATAGTCTCTAATTCTTTAATATTGATAAAATTATTTGATAATTTAGAATTATTCTTTTTTATATCATCATAAAAATTCCATGCTAATACTAAAAGTATATTATCTGTATTTTTAATTTTTGATTTATTTTTAATTGGTATTTTAACACCAGGTATAAATTTCTCATGTTTTAATTTATTATCTTCAACAATAAAATCAATATCTTTTGAAATACCAAAAAAGTTTAAAGCTGTTGTTGCTTTGGCAGGAGCTCCATATCCAATAATTTTTTTATTTTTTTCTTTTAATTTTCTGATATTTTTAATTACATTTTCCCTAATTTTATAAACTTTTTCTCCAAATTCTTGATATGTTTTAAATTTTTTAATTCCGAAATTTTCTTCATCCTTAAGCATTTTTTTAACACTAGACTCTATTTTTGTCTTTTTTTCTTTTTTAACATATATTCTTAAAGAGCCTCCATGTGTATCAACTTTTTCAGCTCTAAATATTTTAGAATTAAATTGATTAAAAAAATTAACTAAAGAAGTTAGGGACCAATAATTATAGTGCTCGTGATAGATGTTATCAAAAGTTAAATCCTTTAAAGTATTCATCAAATATTGTACTTCTATAATTATCGTTCCTTTTTTTCCAAGCAGACTAAACATACATTCAGCCATCTCTTTTAATTTATTTGAATGCGCAAATACATTTGAAGCTAAAATCAAATCTGCATTTTTTTTAATTTTTTTTAGATTTTTTTTCTCTAAAAAACCATTAAATGTTTTTATCTTATTTTTATTAGCAAGTTTAGAGAGGTTTTTTGCTGGCTCAATTCCTAAAACTTTTTTAAATCCTAAGTCCATAAATGGTTTTAGTGCAACTCCATCATTGCTACCTATATCAATTATATAGGATCTTTTTTTGTTTAATTTAAGCACTTTGGAATACTTTTTTGCTGCATCTACAAAATGATTTCTAAATAATTTTGATGTAGACGATGTGTATAGATAATTTGAAAACATTTTTTTAGGATCAACAGAAACAGATAATTGACAGTTATGACATTTACCACAGTAATTTACTTCTAGAGGATATAACTCACATTTTTCGTTTTCTTTATTAAGTAAGTTATTTGCGAGTGGTTGATAACCTAATGAAACCACTCTTTTAAGATCAGTGTTGCCACAAGATCTACAATCAAATTTATAACTTTCTAATAATAAGTTTTTTTCTTTATCATCTACAAACATATGTCTAACAGTATGAGTGATACCATAATTCTCGTGGTCTCTCTCTCCTCGAACTAGATTTAAAAAAGTTGTATCTTTTGTAAAAACCATTGTGTGGGCAACATTTGGTTTTATTATTGATAATTGTCCAGCATTTACAACTTGCGTAATCTTGGGAGAATTTGGATTAATAATATCTTGAAATACTTCTATGATTTGACCTTTGGTAAATAAACATTTTTGTTCTTGCTGAGGATGGTAATGGTTAGCTCTTATAGTTCCTTTCTTTGAGTCTATAAGTCCAATTAAGTTGATTGGTTCTGTCAACTCATGATTGCTTATTGTTCCTCTATCATCAACAAATAAATTATTGCCGTCTCTTACATGCTCTAAGTCTTTAATCAGGTTTTGTTTAGACCATTTTTGAATCATTTCTTTAATGCTTTGATCAAGGTTATAAAGAAATTCAAATCCTGTATTTAATAATTTTTTATTTGATAAAGAAAAGCCTAAATTAGGCACTTCATCATTAGTTTCTTTTAATAAAATTTTTGGATTATGTTTTTTACAAACTTCGGCTACATCTTTTACTGTTAATGTTTCTTTAGTTAAATTAAATGTTTCTGTGTTGATTTCGTTTTTTTCTTCCATAAATTTGAAGCATCGGGCAACATCTATTAAAGGGACTAAACTTTTGATCTGTCTACCTCCAGCAAACAATTTTAATGTTCCATTTTGTGAAGCTATTTTTGAAAATAAATTGGGCATTATATCAATTCGCATTGAGTCTGATGAATACCCATAAACAGACCCGAGTCTTAATATCACATAATTTTTTCCTGATCTTTTTAATTGATTTTCGTTAATAGCTTTAGATGAGGAGTATGATAATACTGGCCTTAAATCTTCTTCCTCTTTAATATCTTTTTTAACTTCGTCTATTCCCTCGTAAACTACATGGGTAGATGGGAAAATAATTTTACAATTATCGCTAATAACATCTAAAATATTCTGAGTTCCTTTTTCCCCTACTTCTTTAATTTTTTCATCTTGAATCTTAGAGGCTTCAGTTTTGGTTCGGGGAACATCAGTGACTCCAGCTAAATGATGAATTATATCAGCATCTTTACAATATTTTTTTATTAAATCTTTATTTAGAATATCTCCTTGAATAAAATCCATATTCCAGTTGCGAATCTGATTAACCCTTTCAGATATAAATCTATTATCAATTACTACTATTTGATGATGCCAGCTAACGCCCGAGTATAATTTGCATAGTTCGGTGCCTATGTAACCTAAACCACCAGTTATTATGATTTTTTTTTTCATAGAAATTTTAATTAATATTTACTTATATTAT
>Ga0233444_10005923_pt1 | contig 11089 bp, 11 predicted proteins | sample SI_124_October20_6_FD_182792 | JGI IMG/M metagenome (GOLD analysis project Ga0233444, IMG submission 182792) | Seawater microbial communities from Saanich Inlet, British Columbia, Canada - SI_124_October2016_10_MG | ecosystem: Environmental > Aquatic > Marine > Inlet | place: Canada: British...
AAGAACTCGACCCAGACGACGAGGAGGGCGGAGGCTTGGAGAGGACACGCATCCCCCCGCCCGAGACGTCGACATACCTCTCCAGCTTGGTGTTGAACGCCGGAGGAGGCTTAGCATGTACGCCAGGGGGGAGGCGCACGCGAGGGGGCGCAGAGTAGCGAGCGGGGCGACTGACGCGAGCGGGACGAGGTGGCATGTGGGGAGTGCGTGGGCAGTGCGTGGGGAGTGCGTGGGCAGTGCGTGTTGACACACTACCCCCCCTAAAAAAAATGCATGCGCTTCATCGCCGTCGGCCGACGACGAGGGCAACGACCACCACCACGAGGGCCGCCGCCGCACACGCACACGCACACGCACACGCGGGCACGGACGCCGAGAGGGGAGAGCTCATGGGGGAGGCGTCGGTGGGCGCGTAGAGGCGCTCGTGCGCCTCCAAGGAGAGCGCTCGCTTGCCGAGGCGCCGGTTGACGTCGTTGTGCGCGTCGTGGAGGAGGTGGACGAGCTGCTCGCGCGTGCGCGGAATGGGACGCTGCTCGAGGAAGGACTTGAAGTGGCGCGCGCACTTGGCGCACGGCAGATGCTCCCCGAAGAGGTGCAGGAAGCGCCACGTCCCCTCGGGCGACGGGAGAGAAGGAGGGGAGTCGTTCGCGATCGCGTGCAGGAAGATCCACCCTGCGGGCCCCCAGCAGTGAATGTGGGTGCCGACGCACTGGACTATGCGCATCCTCCGCCACTCGTATTTTTTTAGGGAGCACACACTTGCAAGTACGGACCACGGAAAAAAAACAGCACGCCATGGACTTCCCGCTGGCCTCCTTTCGATACCCTCCCATGCCGCTCTCTCGCCGCCCCCGAGACAAGCGCGACGCCCCGTGGCTGGGCGCGTGCGCGGCGGCACTCCTCCTCGCCACGGTCGCAGTCCTCATGACGGAGCACTCCCCCTCCGCCAACGCGTGGAGGGTCCGCACCACCGAGTCGCTCGTTGCGGCCTATCAGACGCTTGTGGTGGGACCCCGAGACGGCACCAAGTCCGTCGTGCACAACACGGTGTCCCTGTCCTCGCTCGCCAAAGGGGACTATGTGGTCATCACCAGAGACGACTGCCCCGCATGCCAGGCCCTCAAGGGCGAGCTGAGCAAGAGCAAGGGCGGGCTCGCAAACGGCATCTACTTGATGGACGTGCAGGAGGCGATGGAGCGCCACTCCTTCAGCTTCCAGTACGTCCCCGCCATCTTCTGCATGAACGAGGACGGCACCTTCAGGCACGAGACCGATCGCCAGGAGCTTCTCCGGGTGGCCAATGTAGCGTGACGGGCACCTTGCCACGGTGCATGGAGAAGCGGCCGTTGGGGAGGGCGCGCGATAGCGCGGCCACCAGAGGGGTCGGGTCCAAGGAGAAGAGCGCCACGTCCACATAGAGGCGGGTCCCGCCGCAGCGAAGCTCGCAACGGCCACGGCACGCCCCCGAGGCAAAGACGTCCCTCAGCTCGCCCGCTACGCGCAGGAGAAGGGGAGGGGCGAGCGCCACGTTATCGATGACGAACTCCATGTTGCGCACGCACGACATGAAGGCGGCGCTCCAGAAGGGAGGGTCCGGAGCGAAGGCGTTCGCCTCCTCGAGCGTCATGAGCCTGGTCCACCGGCGGCGGGGGAGGCAGCGCGACACGCGGGGAGGGAGGAGGGACGCGAGCCACGGAGGGACCACCAACAGGGAGCGTGGAGGGGCAGGGGGATCATCCGCCTCCACCTTGGACCAGATGAAGGCGAGGCTTCCCATGCTGTCCACAAACAGGAGGCGGAGGTGGGTGGTGGGGGCGAGGAAGCGGCGCACGTCCTCCTCGGTGGACACGTCGAACGCCTCACGCAAGCAGACAACGTTTGGGACGGGGAGGAGCTCCACCGAGAGGACGAGCTGCCTGCCGGCGTCCGAGAAGAAGTCCACCGGAGGCTTCCGTGGCCAGGTCCGACCCTGGCGGGTGCGGAGGTCGAAGGTGCGCACCCTGCCTATGGCCGGAGACCAGAGAGCGCCCCCGTTCCCGTGCGAGCCGGTGGCGACCCACCCCCCGAGCGTGGCCGCGAGGAGGGAAGGGTGCCCCGCGAGCGTCTCCCCCCGTTTGGCGAGCTCGCTCTGCACCTCTCTGATCGTGAGCCCGGCGCCCCACCACTCCACCCCGTCGTCCTCCGTGGCGTGGCCGCGCAGGCTGCGCGTGGAGACCGTAGGCCTCGACGTCCACGCGTGCGAGAGGTGCCACGACCAGCCGGCCCCTTCGAGGAGCGCCCCCTCGGGCGTGCTCGCGCACACCACCGCCACGCGCCGCCGCGTGAACCCGCGCGCCGCCGCGAGCACGTATGCGCAAGCGCCCACCACGAGGAGAGGGAGCGAGAGAGACGACAGGAGGTCGCTCCCCCTGTCTGCGTCCCTTTGGCTCCTCAGCATGGACGCCCCGACGAGCGCGTTCGCGACCAGGCCGGCGTAGAGGACCCTCCCCATCGTCCGGTGCGCCACAGCTCTCTCGGAAGACTTCTCTACGAGCCTCGTGAGCAGAACGAGGGGCACGCCTCCAAAGACGAGGGCGTACCCTGCCACACCGTGCGCGGTGGTCGGATCGGATGGGGCGGAAGATGCCCCGAGCGCCACCCCAGTCAGCAGGAGGGTGACCGCGATCGTCTGGAGGAGAGCGTGCACCGACGCTCTGGCCACCCGCATCGAAGACGAGATCCCCATCAGGCTGAGGCTCGCGGGGAGGAGCACCCCCACCGTGATCAGCATCGTCCATCCGTGCGCTTCCATTGCCATGCGTGCCTATGCCTCATGTATCGTAGCGACCTAAAAAATTCAGGAGGATCGAGTGGGCAGCTCCCGCAACGCGTTGGTCCACTCCTCGCCCGTGAGGGGGCCGAGCGCGCGCAGGAGGGCGTGCCCATCCCTGGTGCACGCCAGCGCCCTGGCGAAGGCCCTCGACCGCCGCCGCCTCGCGTGCACCTCCCCGAGGAGCGAGGCCAACCTTGCGCCCGTCATGCCCCCCGTCTTGGAGGCCACCCTCTCGAGCACGGCCTCCGGGAGGGTCGGGTCGAGCGTCCTCAGGATGGAGCGCCTCTCCTCCTCCGTCGGCACGCCCACGTGGATGCTCCTCTCCATCCGCCGTCGCAGCGCGTCGTCGAGCTTGTCAGGGCAGTTGGTGCACGCGAGCACCGCCACGGGGCAGTCCCTCACCTCGTCCAGGTTGCGCAGCATCTCGCACTTCAGGCTGTACACGCACGCTGGGTCGCCGTCCCCCCTCGCCCTGCCGAGAGCGTCCACCTCGTCGAAGAAGATCACGCACGGGGAGAGCTCCCCCTTTGCGAGGGAGAAGGCCGCTTGGAGCGTCTTGGGCCCTTCCCCGTACCACTTGGACTCGAGCGCGGCCGCGTGCAGGGAGAGGAGGGGCACCTTTGCCTCCGCCGCCACCGCCTTGGCGAGTAGCGTCTTCCCCGTCCCCGGAGGTCCGTGCAGGAGCACCCCCCTCGGAGGCCGGAGGACGGAGGGCCCCTTGTAGAAGTGCGCCGGGTGCCGCAACGGGAGAAGAACGCACTCCCTCAGCTCCCTCTTGGCCCGCCTCAGCCCTCCTATGTCCCTCATCCGCGGCGCGGTCGGCCTCTCCACGTTGGACGCCTTCAGCTTGGAGGCGTGCTCATCCCCTTCTCCTCCTCCTCCTCCTTCCTGCAGGAGCATCGGCCTGAGCATCCTCATGCAGATCGCCATCGCGATCGACGCCACCCACGACAGGACGTGCTTCCACATGCCGTGGGGGGGTGTTCCCCCTTCTCGATTGCTTGCATGGAGAGAGTTTCCGCACCCTTCCCCCTCAGACGCATGATGAGGTGGGAGGAGGAAATTTTTTTCTCCTTCCATACCTCGCAAGCATCACTGAGACACACACACACCGGACAAAACAAATATCACTTCCGAGCCATGAGGGATATCTTTCCACTTTTCAGAGGTATTAAAGACATCAACAGACTTGGTACCAAATTTCTAAAAGACAATAAAAGAAAACTCAACGACGGACAAATAAGAAGAGCATATATATATTTGGACACCCTTATCCGAAATGTTGAACCGCTCATCAACCAAACCGAACCAGACCCTGCTGACTTGGATGACATAAGAACAGCACTTACACACGCAAAAGACTTTTTGAATGGTAACAATCGTACAAGTTTAGGGTCAAACCCGAAGTACGAAGATATGAAGACACGAATTGACCGTCTAATGCCGTTGTTTCCGTCTGTAGCAGCTTTTGTGAATAGTGGGGCTAGTCCTTCTGATTGGCATGCGGGAGCGGAAGCTGGTCCTTCAGCGGCACTGCCGCAAGCAGCGGCGGCACAGGAGGGGCTGGGAAGTCCAGAGGGAGAAGATGAATCACTACCATGGTTGCAAGAAGCTGAACTTGGACTTTTGGCTGGTTCTGATAATGAGACTCTACTAGCACAGGCTGATACAATAGAACAGATGTTAAAACAAGAAGTGCATAGTCTGGAAGCCGAGCTCGCACAAGTAGAGATAGAAAAAGCTGCAAAAGATCAAACTATCAAACAAGCAGAAGAAGAGGCTAACAGGCAACAGAGTTTAGTGAAAGAGGCTCGTGATGCGACACTTGAAGCGCAAGCAGAAATACAAGCAGCAGAGGCGGAAAGCGTGGGCGTGAAACAAAGAGCAGACAGTGCGGTAGCGCGAGCGCAAGCGGAAACGCAAGCGGCTCGAGCGGCTCAAGCGGAAACGGAAGATGCTCGAATGAAAGCGGCAGCGGAAACGCAAGTGGTTCGAGAGGAAGTGCTAGCCGCTGTAGCGGAAGCGCAAGCGGCAGGGGCGGAAGCGAAAGCGGCTGTAGCGGCTCAACTTCAAGCGGAACAAATAGCGGAAGCTGCTGAATTGCGATTGAAAGGGGCTATACAGACTCAAATGGACGCGGAGGCTGCTCAAGCTCAAGCAGAAGATGATAAAAAGATAGCGCAAGCGGAAGCGAAAGCGGCTCGAGAGGCTGAGGAGGTGGCGAACAATGCTAAAGCGCAAGCGGAAAGGAGAGCGCACCAAAATATTATAGAGAAGCAAGACGCTGAAGACGCTGTAAAGCAAATGGAAGTGAGAGCGCGAACGGATCAAGCGGACGCGCAAGCGGCTCAAGAGGATAAAGTTCAAGCGGAACAAAGAGCGACTGGAGCGGAAAGGCAAGCGATGATGGCTCAACAAGCGACTCGAGCGGCTGAGGCGGAGGCGGAAGCTGCTCGAGTTCAAGCGGGAAGGGCTCGAGCGGAAACGCAAGCGGCTCGAGCGGAAACGCAAGCGGCTGAAGCGGCTCGAGCGCAAGCGGACGCTGCTCGAGTGCAAGCGGTAGCGAGAGCGCAAGCGGCTGAAGCGGCTCGAGCGCAAGCGCAAGCTGCTCGAGTGCAAGCGGTAGCGAGAGCGCAAGCGGCTGAAGCGGCTCGAGCGCAAGCGGACGCTGCTCGAGTGCAAGCGGTAGTGAGAGCGGAAGCGGCTGAAGCGCAAGCGCAAGTGGCTAGAGTGGAAACGCAAACGGCGCAAGCGCAAGCGGAACTTGCTCAATTGCAAGCGGAAACGGCTCAAGTGCAAGCGCAAAGGGCTAGAGTGGAAACGCAAGTGGCGGAAGTGGAAACGGAACTTGCTCAATTGCAAACGCAAAGGGCTAGAGTGGAAACGCAAATGGCGCAAGCGGAAACGCAAGCGGCGCAAGCGCAAGCGGCTGGAGAGGAAATGGCTCACGCGGCAGAGAAAGATGCATGGGACATTAGGTCTGAGAACGATAGACGAAAAATACTCAGACTTAAAGCAGAAGGACAAAGACTTCGAGCAGAAGGACAAAAAACTCTAGAAGGAATAAAGGTAGCACATGCACAAGACATGACTGAACGAGAAGCATCGTATGAAAAATCAATCCAAGAAGCTAACAAAAATGAGAAAAGAAGAAGAACTATCTATTTGGCTGCATTGGCAAAACCAGGGTAAAAAGGAGGATGTCGCGCATCGCGGGATGAGTTGTGAAACAAAAATTGATTGCCTTGGAAAAAAAAGGGGGGGGGAGGGGCACATATTTTTTTTCCCTTTCCCTACTCTCCAAGGAAACCCATTTCTACAGTCCCCCTCCTCATGGAAGGAGTGAAAGTCTTCAAGCAGACGTGCGAAGGAACGAGCCTTCCCTCTTTTGCTCCAAAAGTGGAGGACGAGCCTTCCGTCTCGTACGCGAGGAGGAACGAGGAGAGGGCTCCCCCGAGGAGGATGGCGTGGGGAGAGCAGGAGAGGCCGGACGAGAGGGAGGAGGAAGAATGATGAGGCCGCTGCCGCACACATTTTTTTTTATATAGGCAAAGAGGGTAAGCCTCCTAAACTCTCTCACTCATACTCTTCACATCCTGATGGAAAGTCACACACTGCTCGTCTCCAAAAACGGTCGCTCGGCCAACGATCCGACCTACTGCTCCATCGCGCACAAGAACGTGCCAGGGGAGTACACCATGGTGCGCCTGAACGGGAACGGCGAGACGATGGACCGCTCCCACACCACCTCCCGATCCGAGGTGGAGAAGGAGATGAAGTCCTTCCGAGGGACGGTGCTGGTCGACGATCGCGACGACCGCAGCCTCATGCCCCTCTCCGTCCCGGACAATGCCAAGCCGTACGACCTGAGCGCCATCCAGCGCATCAAGTCGGACGAGTGCATCGAGGCGGTCGAGCGGATGGCGCGCCTCACGCGCCAGAAGCTGTACGCGGCCACCGAAGTGGACGCCAAGTCGTTCCGTGGCGACTCCGCCGCGTCCAAGCCGTTCCCGCGCTCCGCGTTCCTGAAGACGGAGACCGCCGGCTTCGTGCAGTACCGCGGCGGCTTCCAGGACGACATGGGCCACTGCACGGACCTCACCCGAGTGGATGCCAAGACGCCAGAGTGGGACGAGCGCCTCGACCGGGTGTACAAGGGCCTCGACGCGATCAAGTCACACTGCTGCGAAGGGGTCAAGGAGGAGACCATCCAGCGCATCTTCCGTGCCCACCTCGACCCCCAGCAAGACGAGTTCGTGTCGGGTCCCATCTACTCGACGGGGTACAAGGGAATCGAGGACAACGTCAATCTGAGCAAGCTGCAGCCGTACGATCTCCTCACCCTGGGCGCGGTGATCGGAAACTACCGTGGGGAGACCTCCACCGTACTCAGAGAGGTCAAGGAAGTCAAGGAATACGAGCCTCCCCATGTCAACTTCCCGAACGCACGAGAGCAGGCGCTTCCTCCTCATCAGTCGGTCCTCCCTTCGCCTCCTCGCTCCATGCCGTCCACCGCGTCTGCCTTCCGAGCGTCGAGAGAGCAGCCTCGGGAAGAAGAGGCGGTGAGGCACACCCCGGACGCGGATTCCGTCCTCAAAGACCTCCAGGAGGCGATGATGTTCTAATTTTGCACATGCTCCTCGCCGTGGCCCTTCTTCTCTCGCTCGCCCCACACACATGCACGCACCACTGCTCCTTTATTTTTGTTTGTCGCTCACGCGCGCACACCCGCGGAGACCACCGCCTCCGTCGGACGGCGGCCAGGTGCAGCACCGTGGACGATCTCGGAGCCGGTCCCGGTCAGGAAAGCGCCTCGTGCACGCGGCGGAAGAGGTAGATGGGCTCGGCGAGTGGCACGCGAGACTGGCATCCATTCCCGAAGCCGCGCCCCTTCCTGAGCCCGCTCGTTCCGACCGGGACGAGGCCAAAGGAGAGGCAGAGGTCGATCGCCTTCTGGCAGATGTGCACCCCTCTGCGAGGGTTGTCGTCCACGTTGAGAGCGAGAAGCCCCCCGTCGGAGCAGAGCAGCCGGGAGCACTGCTCGAGGACGGGCGACAGGAAGGAAGAGTGGTACAGGTCGAGGGATGACACCCGAGACCGTATCTGGTTTTGCGCCTCCGCCTCCGTCTCCCCATAGCATTCCAAGTCAAAGTAAGGTGGGGACGTGAGGATGAGGTCGAACGAGTTGGAGGGGAGGGTGGGGAGCACATCTTCCGCAGGACCCTGCCTCAGGAGGAGCTCCTTGGTGGACCCTACAAAGGAGTGCTGCTTCCTGCACGCACGCATGGACCCTCCGCGCGGGTCGACCAACGTGATGCTCTCCACGCAAGGAGAAGACAAGAAGCCAGTCAGCCTGTCTCCCCACCCTGCGGAGAAGTCTAGCACGTGGCGGGCAGCCTCGATGCGGCAGAGGTGGGCGGCCACGCTCGCTCGGAAGTGAGTGAGCGTGAGCAAAGACGAGTTGAACACGACGGCGTCCGCAAACGAACGCAGCCGCTTCCTCTCGTCCTCGTCTTGGATGGTATTGGCAACCTCACAAGACTCGGGGTTTGCAAAGGTGGCCTGCTTCTTGGGTTTGTACCTCCACTTGCTCAACCTGGAGACCGCCTGCGTCCAACGATGAGGTTCGTTGCGCCATTTGGAGATGACCTTCTGGGCAGAAGGCTGGTGGACCGTGGAGGTGCGCATGCGGTGCTTCCAGTGGAAATGTTGGCTCAACAGCTGGCCAGGCAATTGGTTGGAATACAGGTCCAGCTTGGGTCCCATGATGGGCGCATGGGAGCACTCCCACTCCAACGAGGTAGAGACTGCAGATGAAAGAGACATGTCGCAAAGAAGGCCAAAGTCGTGGCGCACGTCTTCCACCTTGTCGTGCCACACCAAGGTGGAAGCACGCGCATCGACCAAGAACATCTAGGAGGACACGTCGCCAGCTGTCGTGTTTTCGTGGTCGGGCAGAAGGACACCGGCCTCCCTAAGGGCGGTGGCGGCGGCCTCCACGTCCAGGTCTTCCTCCTCTCCCCTGTCGTTGCTCGCGAAGAGCACCACGTCTCCACCGAACTTGGTTTCGCAGAAGATGGAAGGGGGCGCGCCCTCCCACTCTTGGCTTGCGGGGTCGCACTCCCTACGCGCGACAACAAAGGCATTGGCTTGCGGGATCGCTCCCACGAACGTTATCTTCCCTCCGAGCGCCTCGTGGATCTTCCCCTGCTCCAATTCTACGCTCTCTAAGGTGTGCAGAGGAGGGGGGCCCAGGCGCAAGCATCGCACCATCACACACACACAAAAAAAAGGACAACCACCCCAAACAAGGTGGATCGGACACACTAATTCCCCGCTCTGTCTATCGCTCCCTTCAGTGTGATAAGGATATGGTCCTCTGGGTCCCATAACGACCACGTGTCGTTGATGGCATCCACCTGGCGCACCAGAGCGACGTCCTTTGGATCTCGCTCCTCAAGAGGTACAAACTCATCTTCCTCTCCTTCCCCTTCTTCCCCGCTGCCTTCTTCGCTGCCTTCTTCGCTGCCTTCTTCTTCGCTGCCTTCTTCTTCGTCTTCTTGTGTCATGAGGGCGAGCTCGTCTACAGTCCGTTTCCCGAGGGTGTCTTCGCACTGAGAAAAGAAGGTTCGAGCGCAGTACTTGAGTGCTCTGCACATGTCTTCCTCCGTGATGACGCACCTCCCGCACCCGCATGCGTACCTGCCAGCGATGATCATCGAGTCTTTGGTGAAGAGCCGAAGGAGGGAGACTGTAGTGTCCAAGGTGATGTCCCACGCACCAGATTCACCTTCGAGGAGCCCCGTCTTCATGGCAGGCATCATAAGCTCTTCCGTATCCTTTCCTTTGCGCCGCTTCATCTTCTTTCATTATTCTGATACACAATCACCACCGTCACCAACACGAGGAGGGCCAGGAGCGGTCGCATGGATCCGCGTGGCACGCCGGAGGGGGGCACGTGGCAGAGTGCACACACGCCGACTGCTTCTTGGATGGACGAAATATGAACCCTCTGCCTGGCAATCCCCTTGCATACGAGAACGTCGAGGTAGCCCATGTACGCCCACCACGAGATCGACGCGTCGATCTGCATGGAGAGGGGTCCCTCCAAGAGAGGCGCCAGCTTCTGCCTCCCACGCGGAGTGTAGTACACGCAGTGCATCAACATAAACTCACCTTCCGTCACCTTGGTGAACAGACTCTTCTCATCCAGTTTGCGGTAGCGCACACCGCATGCTACCACGTCCGCGTGAGTGACCGTGCAGACTTGGCGCTTGAGCGCCTCCCCGTCCGTGATGACGCAGTCGTCTTCCAGGAGGAGGAGGCCGACAAGAGGGGTGAGCTTAAGCGCCTTGAGCACGCTCTGGTGGATGCCGATCGCACCGGCGGAAGGCGCTTCACTGTGCCACTTCCTCCCTTCCAGAAGCGTCTTCAAGGCAGAGAGGGAGACATAGCCTCTCCTGTACATCTCCTTGGGCGAGATATTCCTCGCATCGAAGCCGGGGAACAAGGCCACATCCTCTTCGGGAAAGAGGAGCTGACATTGGCGGAGCAGATTTTTCACTGACTCCTTTCCGGGCGTCAGCGTGATGATTCTCACCTGGATCATCACTTTGAACTTACATCTTAGTGGACACAAAAAAACGATCTAAGTGGACGATGAGAGTAGTGTCTTTCCGAGGTTCGGCAATAGGCCGCACGGCCAACACTCTGAACCCCCAGTCCGACCACGATCCATCTTCCTCTTTCAAGAAGACCGCATTGTTGGAGTACTTGGTGGTAGCGTGGTCTTCTCCGTAGTCCGCAATCGTCTCCATGCGCATGTTGACGGAGCGTACCATGGCGTTGGACTCCACGGGGACCATGTATGCAGACATGTATGCTTTGTCTTCAACATAATGACTTCTCTTCCTCCCCGACGGGTACACCTTGAGTCTCCATCTCCATGCTCCGTCCGATCCATGGAGTGAGGTAAACACGTCTGTGAGGTAGTACCAACTCATGGTCCCGTCCGATGCGATCTCGGAATGCACCCCCTGTGCGTACGCGGGGATGACGATCTCTGTGCTCGAGAAACGGAATTTGTGCTTTGCGTAATGTAGACGGGGCTTCAAGAGGCGGTAGTGTCTCTTGCTTGTGCGGGACATGAGTCCAAATGCCATGCCATGCGTTTCTAGGAGATGACCCCCGATGCAGTCTTGGAGGATATCATCCGGAAGGTGCTGCATTGTGTTGAATGTCTCCTTGTTTTCCTTTTTTTGGGGGGCGGGGGCAGGG
>Ga0233444_10005929_pt1 | contig 11078 bp, 8 predicted proteins | sample SI_124_October20_6_FD_182792 | JGI IMG/M metagenome (GOLD analysis project Ga0233444, IMG submission 182792) | Seawater microbial communities from Saanich Inlet, British Columbia, Canada - SI_124_October2016_10_MG | ecosystem: Environmental > Aquatic > Marine > Inlet | place: Canada: British...
TGGTCGACACCGAACTCGGCGTTGACAACCACCGAAGAATGAAAGTCAAACTCACTATGAAGCGCGACATAACGGGGTTCAGCCATCAGCATAATGAGTTGATGCACCAACATCAATTTTTGTGGATCGGGTGCTTTGTTGCCGGCGTTCTCCTTTCCTTTGTGGGGAACATCGCCTTTGGTGTTCTTGGTGCATTGTCGATGATCATCGGTGTCCGAAGTTGGGTGCTGATGCATCTTGAAACACATACGCTCACATTTTCGAGCAATGGTGGCTCCCATCAACTTGTGCTGCGTGCATATGGGACAAACCGTGGGTTCTTCCGAGCCAGCATGGCTTTGATTGGCCCTGTTATGGCCGACTTCATTCGAAACGGTGAGATGGATACCAACGAACTTGAACAGCTGCACTCGAGTTTGCTAACACCCATCCATCCCGTTGAACCAACCCCCCAGTTCCCTACAATTATCCACCGCACCCTCCCTCAAGCAATGCAGCCAGCACCACCCAAGGGAATGGCTACCGAGCCAACCCCGTTGACTCCAGCATCAGTTCCAGCACCTCCTGTTGGGCCACCAAGCGAGCCAGTAGTGGCTCCGCCCATCCAGATTCCTTCCCCGCCTTTGGGTCCACCGACGGTCAAGACAGCGCTTCCACGGCCGGCCCCTCTGCCTGTCCCAGCACCCGTTGGCCCTCCATCGTTGCAACCATCTGCCCCAGTTGGGCCACCTGTGGTAGTGACGCCGCCTTCACCGCCAACAATCGCGCCCCTCCCTCCGGCACCACTCCCGCCGCCAATGCCACTGCCGCCAGCGATTGGAATGTCACCGCTCCCCCTTCCAGGCGGCCTTCCTCTCCCACTTGACGCCCCGCTTCCAAATGCACCTGAGATTGCAGTTGCAGCCTCCCCTGTTGAGGAAACGTTGAGCGAGGATGAACAAAACGAGTTGCTCAGTGATTTATCTTAAGCCGTGATGCCGCCAGCAGATGCTGGATTCATCAGCCCGATTAGAACACCCACTTCGTGTTGTAAGCCTGCGAGATCTGATGGGCTTGGGAGTTCTTTGGTGTCTGCGGTTAACGGGACTCGGTAGCCAGGGCCGGGGATTCTGTCAAGTGCTTCCCCAAGATTGGCAGCGTCGACCAAGAAATCGTCCACCGAGCCAGAATGTCGATGCTCAAGGCGAGTCCTCATCCAGCGTTTGATTTTCTTGGTGCTCGTGCCCAAATCGCCAAGCAATTTCATTCGGTCACCATCGTCACTATCCCCTTTTGGCATCAACCTCAAACTGAGCCTCAAGAAGCGATCGACCCTCGAATCACGAGGTTCGAGACCGACGTGCTGAGCTAATGCCCTTCGGACTTCTGGCAACGCCGAAGAACCATTTTCTTCGAGGTGTTCCGCCATCGTAAAACAGTCAATTGAGCGCAAAAACGCTACCATGCCTCGTTCGACATCAACACGAGACTCGCTGGCGGCATGTGTTGGTGTGCGAACCTCAGCCACTTGCTCAAGTGCGACAGGTGTCATTGGTACGATTGGTTGTGGTTGGGGAGATGGTTGAGGCGGTTGAGTAGGCTGTGGCTGGACGGGAGTCAGTGCTGCCTTTTGAGGTGAAACCTTTGGCTGAACTTGGGGTTGTGTTTGTTCGTTTGGACGGACAATGGCAGGGGCTGGACCGGTGGTGTGGATTCGAGCCGTCTCGGTCGCAGGACCATTCCCTTCCATGGCGTCGAGGATGGCTTCATGGGCATCGCCAAGGGCGTCGGCCGGCATCATCGTTCGCCGTGCTTCGAGTTCTGGAACGGGAAGGAGTGTTTTGCGCGCAGGTCGAGGCGACCACGTTGTAAATTCGAACGCCTCATCTTCAACAGGGCGATTGGCGAGATGTTGTGCATAACTTGCGACTCGCTCTGACAAAATAGCCCCCTTCAAAGGATCTCGAAGGGATGCTTCGACGTCGAGGGCTAAGGCGATGTCTCTGTTCCAAGGCAAACAAACCAGTCGGCGAATCAGCACAGAGTGTTCTTCGATGTGCGGCCGTGCAGCATTGAGTTTTCTTGACGCAAGCACCGTGTCGCTTTGAGCGATGTCTCTCAAACCCTCAACACTCCATCCGGACGATGAAAGCAGGGCAAGTTCTTGTTCAAGTCGTATCTTGAGGCGGTCATGAACTTCGCCCGCTATCAGCGAAGCGCCAGTGCTGCTGGATGCAACAGAGGTACCATGCCTTCGAATGTGGGCGATTTCTTGTTCAAATTCACCTAAACTAAACGAAGAGGTTGGCGTGGAGTCGCTTGCTTTGCCTTGAGCGACAAGGTCCCGCCAATCTTGCTCTAACATCCTACGATGCCTGGCCCCCCTTCGCGCATAATGGGCGACGAGGCGCAGGGTGTCCTCAATGACCTCGTCATCGGCATCCATTTCGCGTAAGAGATCAATTCGCTTACCAACTTCATCCGCTCCGTCAAACGACGTGTCAAGCGCGCTTAATTGCTCAATCAATTCAACACGGTGTTGAAGCACCCCTTCCTGATGTTTGAGGCTTCCAAGGGCGGCTTTTGGATCCTTTCGGATGTGTTCATGCCATCCGTCCATGACCAATCCAGCATGTTCAAACCGTTCAATGCGGGCAATCGCTTCAATTTCCAATTGTTTCCATTGCTGATCGAGGGCGTCAACCAAATCTAAGAATGCTTCAGTTTCTTCGAGCACACCAGCACAGTGTGCCACCTTATCGCCCAGTTCCGGCCACACTGACTTGATGGAATGATATCGCTCAAGGGCGACGAGGTGTTGCTTTAGTGTCGCTTCGATTTCTGGAAGGTTGGCCTCCCATTCCAAGAGCTCACTGGGTCGAATTCCGTCGTCATGAGGAAATTTGATGCCCTTTGAACGCCATGCATTCAGCAAGTCATTGAGCATCGCCATGCGATGATGTAAGTTGTCCGCAATCGAACTGATTTGCAAACGCAGGCCAGCGATGTCTGCGCTTGGCCCCTTTTCTATCAGGGTTCGACGGCGTTGCTCGTGATGGGCAGCGAGTTCGGGGTCGAACGGAGCAATTTGTTCAGCAATCAAAAGCCGTAAATCCTCATGTAAATCATGCAAGTCATGCAAACGTGCAACCCGATCCAGGCCATCGATGATGGTCAGGTGTTCAATGCCATCGACACCGTACCCCTCCGCCTTCAGCATGGTAACGGCCCTTGTGATGGTGGCTCTTTGGCGGTGCTCATCATCTTCGATTGCTCCGAGTGCTTGGTCGATGGCTTCGAATTCCTGTGGATAAGCCAACAATGGAAGCATGACCACGGTGGATGGTTTGGACGAAGGGTCGAGGGTATCGAAACGAGCGAGGAGCTCAGCGTGCTGTTGCTCCATGTTCTCATCGCGCCAATCCTCTTCGCAACGGTACAACGCAGGCTCCCATGGCCGGTGCTCTCTTGCCCATGCCTCGTAGTGATCAAGAACGCCTTCTGCGTTCATCGGATCGTGAAGCTCATCAGCCCAACCTTCTGACATCGCCTCGGACTCATCTCCTGCAGAGCGACCAAGGTACGCCGTTCGTTCTTGGAGGGAACGGGCTAATTCAAGGGCGTATTCAAGGTACAGCAGGCGTTCACTACCGATTTCTTGGTTTTCACCAAGATATGCTTCGATGTTGGCGATGGCCCACCCTTCAGCGTCCAATTCCATGAGCAAATCATAGTACCACGGACGCTCAGAAGACGGGGGGTCTACTACATCCATACTGGTACCTCAAACAGGCAAGTTGAGCGAGAGCCTTTCAATGTGAGCAAGGATAACGCTGTTTTGAACGGCTTTTTTCGATTGATTTGGTGAACCCACGCCCATCCTATGGCGTGGTTGTGGCGCAGAAAAAAAGGTCAAAAAAACCACCATTAGCGCGTCAAATGTTCCGCAGACCATAAAGGTGCAAAGAAGAGGTGGACCACAATGGAACCTATTACTGCTGCATTTGGCCTTGCTTGTATTGCTGCAGGAGGGGGTGCAGGTTTTTGGCTGAAGAAAGCCGATGAACGATTGACTGGGGTCAATGAGACGACGGTTGTGTTGCAACAAGCACAGGCTGCCCACTTCACCCATCTCAACAACGAGATTTCCACATTGCAGGGCCAGGTCCAACAAATGACCGATCTTGTCACCGCCCTTCGGGCCACAAACCCTGAGATGCATGGTGCGATCATGGCTCATGAAATTATCACCGCACTCGAGAATGCTCAGTCAGATGACCATTCAATCGTAACACAGGCCATGTCAGCGATGGAATCCCTTGTCTCATCAATTTCATTGGATTCGAACGTTGGCGATGAAAACCTTCTCACCACGACCTCGGCATCCTTGCTCGGACGGCTGTTGGCTGCTTTTGATTCAAGAAACATATCCGCTACGACCCTCGGCTTGAGCCCTGTTGCAGCACATCGACTTGGGCATGCCTCGCTGCTGCTCGCTCGCTTCGATTGGGCAGAATCAAGTTTCGGCCTCGCTTACCAATCCTCTCCGGGCAACGCAAACATCCTCGAAGCCCTCGAACACATTGCCTTGTTGAAGGGTGACGATGAAGTGAGGCGTCACTGGCTTGAAGCACGCATGACCGTCCACCCAGATCAACCAGATTTGCTTCGCTCCCACGCTCATTTGTTGGCTAAACTTGGCGACGCAGAAGCTGAGCGTGACGTGCGCCGTCTTGAGGCGTTGGGCGTTGACACAGCAGCAGACCGCTCTCTCCTCTCTGGCCTCCGTGCCCGAGCAGGCTCTCGTTCTGAAGCCCTCGAAGCGATCGAACAGGCGTTGGCCGCAGATCCGAATCAAGCACCAGACTGGCTCAGTTATGCACAACTTCTCAACGAAGAAGGTGAAACTGGAAAGGCGCACCAAGCCGTCGAAAGGTGCCTTGAGTTGGACCGTCAAAGCGGTGAGGCATGGGGCCTTCTCGCTCAACTCCTCGCACCTCACGGGAACCGTTCCAAAGAAGCACTCAAGGCAGCAACACACGCTGTTGCCCTGGATGCAGGGGGCACAGATTTGGTGTTCTTGAAGAGTGATTTGCAATTCACAGAAGGAAAGATTTCAGATGCGGAACAAACGCTCGAAAAAGCGCTCCTCAAGGATCCTGCCAATGCAGAATTGAGAGCCCGCATGGCGAGCCGTAAACTCATTGCAGGTGAGCATGAGGTCGCACAGAAGTTACTCGATGAGACGCCCTTTGGTATTGATCATGCACTCTTGCATGTTGTTGAAGGACGCCTCCACCTCGTGCTTTGCGATCGAGCAAGAGATGGAACTGGTCAAACCGATGCAACGTTGTTGGCAAACGCCGTATCCGCTTTCGAAGGAGCGCTCAAACTCAACCGCGAATTGGGCGTAGCTTGGCTTGGCCTTGCTCGCACAAAGCGCCTTTTGAAGGACCTCGAAGGTGCAACGGAAGACATCAACAGAGCCATGCGTTTGCTTCCGGACTCCGACCCATCCGCATCCATTGAAGCTGCCCTTCTTGCTGTTGAAATGGGTGACTTGCCAGCCGCATCAAAGCACATCGATGCGGCAGATGTTCATGGAAATGCAGCCACAGTCGCCTATGTTCGAGGAAACATCGCTGTCGGCGAAGGACGCTTCCAAGATGCTCTTGACCACTTTAACACAACCCTCCAGACTGAACCCAACCACATTCGGGCACGGCTGAACCGCTGCTCAACATTCCTTGTTTTGAACGAGCCTACCAAGGCGCTCAAGGACAGTCAAATCCTGATTGATCTGGCTCCACACCTCATGCTTGCGTTCCTGCGAAGGTCAGAATCACTGCGCCATCTTGGTGAATGGGCACAAGCTCTCAACGATCTCAAGTTTGTGCTTGAAACATCCCCGCATCATCATCAGGCACTCACTTCACTTGCGGAATGTTATGTGAAACTCGAACGCCCTGAACGAGCTGAAACCCCACTTAATGAAGCCATCCGCTTGCAACCAAATTATGCGCGCGCATGGTACCAACGAGGCATGATGTACCTTCACATCGGGCGCAATGAAATCGCATTGGATGATTTCCAAGCCGCAGTTCGTTGCGATGGAAGGCACCTCGATTCCCGACTCAAAATCGCAGCTATCCACCACCAGGCAGAACGTTTTGAAGATGCAGAAACCGCATGGCTTGCTGTTCTTGCGCAAGAACCCGATCACAATATTGCCCGAACCCGCCTTGGAGATTGCCAAGCGCACATGGTCAAACTGTGAGCAAATCCTCTGTATGCTTGCCCTCAAAGGGTTGATACAGGCTCTCTCCTTGCGGAATATATGGGCCTATGGAAGCACAGCACCCCCGTCGTGTTGTTGCTGTTTTTTCTTCTCGTTGCACGAGAAATCTATCCTTATGCCGACCCCCTGAACGCAGAAGCACAGGATGGTTACACCATTGAGAAAGTCGCTTCCGGTTTTGGGGGGCCAACATGCCTCGAATGGGTGAGTGCCACTGAATTGCTGATGTGTGACCGAGACGGCGGGCGAATCCTTTTGCTCGATGCAACCGATGACTTTTCAGATACGGTGTTAATTTCTGGACTTGACCATCCACATGATGTTCACCTCACTGCAGAGCATATGTTCGTTTCTGAAGAAGGAACGTTGGCGAAGTACACCCGGATCAATTGGACATTCGATGAACGAACAGTCCTCATCGATGATGTGCCAAGCGGGAACCACCAAACAAATGCAATCAACGCTTTTCCAAATGGCACACTGATCTGGCATAGCGGGTCAACGTGCAATGTGTGCGATGAATCTGATGAGCGAAATGCAGCGCTGTTATGGGTCAATCCAGGCAACGGGGAGCACGGTATCCTCGCTTCAGGGGTGCGCAATTCTTTCGATGGCGTTTGGGTTGATGGTGCAGGCTACATGTTTAGCGATAACGGCAGGGATTGGGAAGGCGACCACCCGGATGAGGAGCTGAATCTTCTCGTTGAGGGGGCGGCCTATGGTTGGCCTGACGATGACCCTGAGCACCCGGTGCCTGAGGGCACCCTTGCGCCCGTGGCGCGATGGACACCACACACCTCGATGAACGGACTGGCCCTTCGACCCGACCACTCGACACTTCCAGGCTTGAACGCCAGCGAAGGTGAAGGCTTCACTGTGTACGCAACCGTGTATGGCTCATGGAACACGATTTTACCACAAGGTCATGAAATTCTCCGCATCGATTTCACGCCAACAGGTGACGAAAATGCATCCGAGCCATCAGAGATGTGGACTTCGAAAACAACGAGGTTTGCAACGGATCTTGGAACCCCCCTCCCCATCGCTTTTGCACCGGACGGTTCGCTTTACTATGCGACCTTCGGCAGCGGCGGCGCACTGTATCAAATCAGCCTTGAAACTTGATTTCACCTTCAAATACAATCGCCGGGATTGGCCTCCATGGCACAGCAGCGAGTGGTGGTCTTGACGGGTGCAGGCATTTCTGCCGAATCTGGAATTCGCACGTATCGTGATGGTGATGGTTTGTGGGAAGAACACCGCATCGAAGACGTTGCTACGCCTCAGGCATGGATTGCAGACCCCGTTCTCGTTTGGCGATTTTATCAGGCCAGGCGTCGTCAGTTGCTTGAAGTTGAGCCAAACGCCGCACACCGTGCCCTTGCCACATTCGAATCCCAAACCGAACACTTCACTTTGATCACGCAAAACGTTGACGATTTGCATGAGCGGGGGGGCAATGAAAACGTCATTCACATGCATGGGCGCCTTGAGACGCTTCGCTGTGAACAAAGTGGGCGCAATGAGGTGCGGATGGCAGAGGCCGATCTTGGCGACGATTTCCTTCTATGTCAGTGCTGTGAAACAGCACAACGCCTTCGTCCAGACATCGTTTGGTTCGGTGAGATGCCCATGCAGATGGAGGCGATTTACTCGGCAGTGGAGGCATCAGATTTGTTCATCGTCATCGGCAGTTCTGGGCATGTTTACCCTGCCGCTGGCTTGGTTAACGTTGCAAATGCAGCAGGCGCCACCACCATGTTGGTGAACCTCGAAGAACCCATGAACGCTGATGACTTTGATGAAATCCACCTTGGGAAAGCAGGGGAGATTCTGCCTGCGATTCTCGAAGGATTGAACTGATGGACGGAAACTGTAAGCCCGTTCTTTTGGTCTTCAGATAGACCTCGTCACGGGGCCATTCTTTCGTATGAATGAGAAAGATTCCAATGTAGATATCATGGTATCTGAGTTGAAACTGCATGGTAAATATAAGCCAGTTGAAGTGATAATTCCTAGGGTGAATCAGAAGTGATTGTGATTACAAAGTTCAACGTGACCAAAGGTTACGAAGTATGGAAGAAAGCATTCGATTCAAACGAGGCCATGAGGCTACAACGTAACGTGAGGGTCTTGGCATATGGCCATGAAAACGGCAACGAGAACAGCGTCTACACGGTTGTTGAAATGAATTCGGTAGAAGAGAAGCGATTAGAAGACCCCGCCATGATCAAATCGAGGGAAGAAGCGGGCGTCGATCACGCCTCGTTGGAAATCATACCATTGGTTGAATAAGTCAAAGAAGAATTCTTTCCAGCTGCTGATATGCATGTTGCGTGAGTCGGCACTGAAAGGCCCACAACGCTCAAAGGAGACGGAGCGAAGGCAAGGCCGTGAGCACCCGCAGACTCTTCGCCGCTGTGCGGGACCTTGATCCACCAGGGGGTGGTGCAGAGCGCTCTTTGGCGGCCCTACTGAACGGTATTGCGACAGCAGGCCCCACGCTCGAAACCGCACCCGAGTTCGTTCCAATGGCGCCCGCAGAGAACCCTCCAACGCACCCAGCGTGGACGGTGAGTGCATTTGCAAGCAACGATCGAGGCAATCCAATCGGTTTGCTTGAGTCCGGAGTCGACTTCACCACCACAGATCTCCCCATCGAAGGCTTCTGGTCGAAGGTGGCTTGGGGCTTGCGGGAACGAAAGGGCGAACAGAGGCGCAGAAAGTGGGCGCACGACCGGCACATCGCTCGCCGAAGTCCCCAGTTCGCTGCGCGTGTCGGTACCTGGCTGGACAAGCAGGAGCACGCAGGGGGCATCGGTTTGACTCAACTCGAATGGGCGCCGGGCGCTGCAGAAGCATTCATTGCCCGTGGCATGCCTTACATCATGTTCGTTCGGGACGATGGGGCGTTCCGCCTCGAGGAACGGTTTCGGCCTGTGATGGAGGGCGCAGCCCTCGTTTGTGCGGCTGGAGAAGGCTTGCTTGCTGATATCCGATCTCGCTTTGCCATTCAAAAAGGCCACAGCGTGCCGCTACCGATTGATTTCGGCGGGCGCTTTGGGACCATGGACGAGGTGAACGCTTTGCGAACTGCTGAGCAGGAAAAGCGACCAGATGGATCATCACCCATCATCGGCATCATGGTCGTTACCCCGGAGAAAGGGTTACGGATGTATCAACGCCTTTTGCCGAGGTTGCTCGAGCGTTGGCCCGAGGCAGAAGTCCACATCGCAGGAGGCAGCGCATACCCGCAGGCCCTTGCTCACCACCCAAATGCTCGAGTGGTGGGCCACGTGGATGCTGCGACCTTTTTTGCCGGCATTGATCTTCACCTCATCCTCTTCGAGACGACCGGGTCATGGGGCCGAGTCATCGGGGAAGCAGGTTTGTTTGGGGTGCCGAGCGTGACTTCGGACGTGGGCTCGCAAGAGGAAGCCTTGGGCGAAGGGGGCATTTTGGTGGACGACGGCCATGACGCTGATGCAGTTATCGATGCCTTGAGGGCCGTGTACGAGGACCGAGAGCGCTACGGGGCATTAGCCCGCAAGCACACTCAAATGGTTGACCATCGACGTTCCGTGGCGGCCTTTCGCACTGGGCTTGAGGACTTGTTTGAAAGTCGTTGAACAGGTCCAAAAGGAATGTTCAATTTCACAGAACACAACGCTCAACTCTTCCGAAGATGAGATTTTCTAATTTGGACATTTACCGTTGCTGAGACGAAGTTCTTCTTCTGCTAACACTGCATACGTGCTTGGGAGGAAGGTCTGGCGAAGTTGGTCATCGCTTTACAAGCCGAGGTGTTGAAGCGCTCATCATCTGATGATGAAGCAATGATCCAACAAGCTGATTGGTGCCTTAAGTGGTGCGAGATGTACACAGAAGGCGAAATGTTCGCTCGTGCTGTTCAACGCTGGGACAAAGGTATGGGTGAGACGCCAACATTTTGGTTCACCAGCGATGAGGCCATGCAACGGGCTCGGCAGACATCTTTTGATGATGAAACTTGAAGGCGTTTTCGTCAAAACCGGACTTGACTTCGTTCAGTTCGGGAAATGAGTTATACATGTGAAATAGGACGCAAAGATGGCGAGTTCTTTGATAGAGGTGTTTTTTTTCATCATAGAGATTTGCTTTCTTGTTCCTTTAGAGCTGACAAAGAGCGGCAATCCAACAACAAGATTCCTCGGGTATTTGCTTCTTCTGTTAGAATTTATTGCAATAATTGTAGGCGTGATCTTTTTACTTTCGTTTATTGAAGAATTGTCTTAATGGGTTTTAGGACGATTCGATGATTTAGATTCTAAATTTGACTTAACAATCGTGAGGGGGCCCCTTTGAAACGGCACATCATTGAAGGATGATGCAGTCGTGCATAGAGTGAATGAACTGGAACAAGTTCGCCGGACCCGCAATTCTCGCTGGCCTCCCCATTGTTCTTTTTTTTGGAATTGAGGTCTTTATTGGTGCGATATATGACGATGGTGATACGATCAGTCCCGGTAGTAGCTTGGCGATTTTGGGCATGTATTTACTGTCGTTTTTCTCGTGCTTAGGTTCAATCGTCTGGTTTGCATTTGCGTTGGGGATAAAGACTCAGGATACCGTTTCCTTGGCCCAAAGTCCGAATGAGTCCCAGCATAGTTCGGTTCCGCTTGCGAGTGACTCGCAGAGTGCGGCCGTTCCCACTACGATTGATGGAGGTTCTGTGTCACATGTACCAGAGAAAATCATCCTCACAAAATCTGGAGATGATAAAGCGCAAATGGTTGGTACCCTCATTATTGCTGGTAGTGTT
>Ga0233444_10005930_pt1 | contig 11078 bp, 8 predicted proteins | sample SI_124_October20_6_FD_182792 | JGI IMG/M metagenome (GOLD analysis project Ga0233444, IMG submission 182792) | Seawater microbial communities from Saanich Inlet, British Columbia, Canada - SI_124_October2016_10_MG | ecosystem: Environmental > Aquatic > Marine > Inlet | place: Canada: British...
AGTTGTTCATCCATTTGCTGACCTTGTCCGACATGCTTGATGGCGTGGACGCTGCGCTTGATCTTGATTTCAAGCTTGCGCTCAAGATGATGCGCCGCCCTGATCTGTCTGAAGGCATCCGGGCCGTGCTGGTTGATAAGGATCATGCGCCTATATGGTCACCAGCGACACTGGCCGAGGTTTCGGATCACATGATCGCCGATATCTTTAACCATGAGGGGCTTCCTGCCTTGCGTTAGACAGGGCTTCAATCTAGATTGTCGGTGTTGACATGCTGTCCCATTGATGTAATCGCATATCTCTTTACCCAGATTTGCCAGATCTGATTACGAATAAACCATACCAAGGAAATTTTGATGCGTCTTAGCCAGTATTTTCTCCCTCTTTTAAAAGAAACTCCGAAAGAAGCGCAAATCGCGTCACATCGTTTGATGTTGCGTGCGGGCATGGTGCAACAGTCAAGCGCGGGTATTTATTCCTGGTTACCGCTTGGCAAGCGCGTTCTTGATAAAATTGAAAATATTGTTCGTGAAGAACAAAACCGGGCAGGTGCCTTGGAAATTCTGATGCCAACCATTCAGCCAGCCGAGTTATGGCAGGAATCTGGTCGGTATGACGATTATGGTGCCGAGATGTTGCGCATTGTTGATCGGCATGACCGCAACATGCTTTACGGACCAACGAACGAAGAACAGATCACCGATATTTTTCGGGCACATGTGCGAAGCTACAAGGCACTACCGCTAAATATGTATCATATCCAATGGAAATTCCGTGATGAAGTGCGTCCACGCTTTGGCATTATGCGGGGACGTGAATTTCTGATGAAGGATGCCTATTCTTTCGATCTTGATGGCGATAAGGCACGCGCGGCTTATAACCGGATGTTTGTGTCCTATCTCAAAACCTTTGCGCGCATGGGTTTGACAGCTATTCCGATGGAGGCTGATACAGGTCCCATTGGCGGCGATATGAGTCACGAATTCATCATTCTGGCCGAAACAGGCGAAAGCGGCGTCTTTTTTCACAAAGACTGGATGAATATCAATCTGGATGCTGACATTGACTACAATACTGACTTACAGCCGTTTGTTGATAAATTTACCAGCCTCTATGCACGTGCTGATGACATGCATGATCCGGAAAACTGTCCGGTACCGTCGGATGATCTGATGTCTTTGCGTGGCATTGAGATTGGCCATATTTTTTACTTTGGCACCAAATATTCTGAAACTATGGGTGCCACGGTCAGTGGCCCCGATGGCAAGCCTGTGCCTGTTCACATGGGCTCTTATGGTATTGGTGTCTCGCGGCTTGTTGGCGGCATTATCGAAGCCAGTCATGATGACAAGGGCATCATCTGGCCAGATGCGGTGGCGCCTTTTGGTGTTGCCATCATCAATCTAAAACCTGGTGATGCCATATGTGATGCCCAAGCAGATCAACTTTACCAACAATTTGATAATGCGGGACTGGAACCGTTACTTGATGATCGCAATGACCGCCCCGGTGCCAAGATGGCAAGCATGGATCTGATCGGTATTCCGTGGCAAATCGTTGTTGGCCCCCGCGGTATGGAACATAACATGGTCGAACTAAAAAGGCGCAAAACAGGCGAAACTGCCGAAATGTCGCCAGATTCTGCTGTTACCAAAATCTTAAATGGATAATTGTTTTTCAAAATGTCGAACGTCCTTCTGCTAACGTCTATATTGGGAACTGTTTAATGGCTTTATTTTTCTCTCCGGTCGAACGGATGCTTGCAATGCGTTATATGCGGGCGCGTCGGGCTGAGGGGTTTATCTCGGTCATAGCGTGGTTTTCACTAGCCGGTATTACGCTAGGGGTCGCCACATTGATTATCGTTATGTCGGTGATGAATGGATTTCGCGCCGAACTTGTTGATCGCATTCTTGGCCTTAATGGCCATGTAGCTATTTACAGTACCGCAGGCAACGGCATCAAAGATTACGATAATTTGGCTCTGTCTATCACTGAAATGCCTGGCGTTATTGCTGTCACACCTCAGATCGAAGGTCAGGTTATGGCGACCAAGAACGCAGTCAACCTTGGTGCCGTCATTCGGGGGGTGCGCTGGTCAGACTTGGCTGCTCGCAAACCGTTATGGGAATCGCTTAATGAAAAGGCAATTGCCAGCTTTCGTGATGAAGGCGGGGTGCTGATCGGTAAAACTATGGCGTTCAAGACGGGTATTGCCCCGGGGGGCACGATAACGCTAACCACCGCGCGTGGTAAGGCCACGGCATTTGGCACCTTGCCAACACGCCGAAGTTTTAAAGTAGCAGGCGTTTTTGATGTTGGCATGCATGAATATGATACCAGCTTCATCTTCATGCCGCTTGACGTAGCTGGGGATTTTCTTGGCTTGCCTACATCGGTCTCAGGACTTGAAATCTATGTTGATGATCCACAAAATATCGCATTTTACCGAACCGCTATTGCCAGCACGCTTGCCAAAGACCTGCGCGCCTTTGATTGGCTGGACAGGAACAAAAGCTTTTTGAACGCGCTTGCTGTCGAACGCAATGTCATGTTTCTTATCCTGACGCTTATCATCCTTGTCGCGGCTTTTAATATCGTGTCATCAATGATTATGTTGGTGCGTTCAAAGAATGCCGATATTGCCGTATTACGGACAATGGGGGCAAGCGGCGGGTCAATTTTGCGGGTTTTCCTGATGACAGGTGCCAGCATTGGCGTTGTTGGCACGGCCATCGGATCGGTTCTTGGGATGCTGTTTTGCTGGAAAATAGATGCCATAAAACAGTTTCTCGAGGGTATATCAGGTGCCGAATTATTCGCTGCCGAAATTTATTTTCTGTCCAATTTGCCCGCTAAAGTCGATCCACAGGAAGTGTTGATGGTGATTGTAATGGCGATCACATTATCTTTCTTGGCCAGCCTGTATCCAGCATGGCGTGCGACGCGTATCGCCCCAGCCGAGGCATTGCGCTATGAATAAGAATGAACAAAGCCGTATGCCCATGCTATCGCTTGACAAGGTGACAAAGCATTTCACACAAGGTGATAACAAACTGGAAATCTTGAGTGATGCTAGCTTAACCGTTGCATCAGGCGAAATGAAAGCGCTCATAGGCCCTTCGGGGTCGGGCAAATCAACCTTGCTGAATATCGCGGGGCTTCTTGACACACCGACCAGTGGCACCGTGACTATTGCTGGTCAGCAAACAGACAAGCTTGGCCGCCGAAAGCGTGGTCAGCTTCGCCGCTCGCACATTGGTTTTGTTTTTCAGTTCCACCGCTTGCTTCCTGAATTTTCAGCACTGGAAAACATCATGATTCCGCAAATGCTGAACGGCCTTAGTCGTGACGAAGCCGCCGCCCGCGCTGAACAATTATTGCAGATGGTTGGCCTTGTAAACCGCGATAGCCATCGTCCGGGCTTGCTATCAGGTGGTGAACAGCAACGTGTTGCTATTGCGCGTTCGGTGGCAAATGCGCCGCGTGTCCTTCTGGCTGACGAGCCAACAGGCAATCTTGATCCGGTAACAGCGGCAAGTGTTTTTGAACATCTATCGGCTATTGTACATGGCACGAATACAGCGGCCTTGGTTGTTACGCATAATCAGCAATTAGCGCATGAAATGGACAGCATTCTGACGCTTAAAAACGGTGTCATCGAAACTATCAACTGATCTTTGTTCCAGTTTTTTGAATAAAATTTACACAACCTTATTTCCACGCATTGCACTTACGTGACTATGGTTTATGCTGGGGTTTATGCTGATCCCTTCAGCCGTGAAACAGGTGTTAAATGCCCGCCAATTTTGTTCATCTTCGTCTTCATACAGCCTATTCACTGGCTGAGTCTACTCTACGAATCAAAAACCTTGCGCGCCTTGTGGCCGAAGATAAACAACCAGCCGCCGCGATCACCGATACCAACAATATGTTTGGCGCTCTCGAGTTTTCACAGAGTATGGCTAATCTAGGTGTTCAACCTATCATGGGCGCACAGCTAAACATAAGTGACAACCAAGGCGTAGGTGAGGTTGTTTTGTTGGCACAGAATGAAACTGGCTACGTCAATCTTTCCCATCTATTGTCTGATGCCTTGCTGAATTCAGAAGCAAACACTGATCCACAATGTAGTTTTGAGGCTTTGGCGGCGCGTGCTGAGGGGCTGATTTTGCTATCGGGTGGTGTGATGGATGGCTTTGTTGGTTTGCCTGCATCTGACGGGCGCCAAGCACTGGCTAAAGCACGACTGGAATCCTTGCATTCAATCATGCAGGGGCGTGTCTATATCGAATTGCAAAGACATGGCTTGGGTGCCGAACAGGTTGCTGAACCTATTCTTGTTGAATTGGCGGATAAACTCGATTTGCCATTGGTTGCCACAAATGATTGCCGCTTTGATACACCAAAGATGGCTGGGCCACATGATGCGCTTGTTTGTGTTGGTACAGGGCGCAAGGTTTCAGAAGATAATCGGTTAAAATATTCACCAAACCATTACTTTAAATCAGCAAAACAAATGACTGATTTATTTATAGATATTCCAGAAGCTATTACTAATAGTGTAATCATCGCTAAGCGATGTAGCTATATGTCACCTGAGCGGGCGCCAATCCTGCCCCCATTCACGTCTAAGACAGGTAATACCGAAGATGTCGAACTTGCACGGCAGGCAGAAACTGGTCTTGCCATGCGGCTAGAACGCCACGTTTATAATGACAACATGGATGCCGCCACAAAAATCGAAATCGCCAAACCTTATCAAGACCGTTTGGCATTTGAACTCGGTGTTATCAACCAGATGGGATTTCCGGGATATTTTTTAATCGTTGCTGATTTTATTCAATGGGCTAAAAACGCCAATATTCCGGTTGGGCCTGGGCGGGGATCAGGTGCTGGCTCGGTCGTTGCATGGTCGTTATCTATTACTGATCTTGATCCGCTTCGCTGGGGATTGCTTTTTGAACGGTTTTTGAATCCTGAACGTGTATCGATGCCTGATTTCGATATCGATTTCTGTCAGGATAGGCGTGATGAGGTCATCACATATGTTCAGGAAAAATACGGCAAAGACCGCGTTGCCCAGATCATAACTTTTGGATCGTTGCAAGCACGCGCCGCTTTGCGCGATGTGGGGCGCGTTCTTGAAATGCCCTATGGACAGGTTGACCGTATCGCTAAACTGATACCGAATAATCCGGCTAACCCAACCACAATAGCACAGGCACTTGAAAGCGAAGCTGATTTACGTGCTGAGCGCAATCAGGATGAACAGGTCGCTGATCTGATCGATATGTCTTTGTCGCTTGAAGGTCTTTATAGACACGCATCGACCCATGCGGCTGGCTTGGTCATTGGTGATCGTCCTCTGGCTGATCTTGTGCCTTTATATCGTGATCCCCGCTCAGACATGCCGGTAACTCAGTTCAACATGAAATGGGTTGAAAAGGCTGGTCTTGTTAAATTTGACTTCTTGGGACTTAAAACGCTGACAGTTCTGCAGCGGGCGGTTGAATTCATCGCCCAGCGCGGCATTGACATCGATCTGGAAGCCATACCGCTTGATGATGCCAAAACCTTTGAGATGCTATCGGCTGGTGACACAGTGGGTGTGTTCCAGCTTGAATCAGCAGGTATGCGGGATGTTTTGCGCGGCCTGAAACCTGACCGTTTTGAAGACATTATCGCTGTTGTGGCGCTCTATCGTCCGGGGCCAATGGAAAATATCCCTGATTATGTTGCACGTAAACATGATCCATCGCAGATCACCTATATGCATCCTGATCTTGAGCCGGTTTTGAAAGAAACTTACGGCATCATGATTTATCAGGAACAGGTACAGCAAGCGGCGCAGGTGTTGGCTGGCTATACATTAGGTGCTGCCGATATTTTACGACGTGCGATGGGCAAAAAAATCAAAGCCGAAATGGATGACCAGCGTGCAACCTTTGTTAATGGCGCGGTTGATAATCAAATATCGGAAAAACTGGCTTCCGACATATTTGACACGATCGCCGCTTTTGCTGGATATGGGTTTAATAAATCCCACGCCGCGGCCTATGCGCTTGTGTCATATCAAACGGCCTATCTGAAAGCGAATTATCCCGTCGAGTTTCTGGCCGCGTCTATGGCACTTGATGCGGGTAATACCGAAAAGCTGGCTGTATTCCGTCAGGAATGTCAACAAAAGGGCATTACCATCAAGCCGCCTTGCGTCAATTACTCCTTTGCCAGTTTTCGTGTTGAGCCTGTCTCCGATACAACAAATGATACAGCCGATAATCCGTTGGCCATTCGTTATGCGCTTGGCGCGATCAAGAATGTTGGTGCCGAAGCTATGGCTCGGCTGACCGAAAAACGCGACTCAGGTACAAAATTCAAAAATATGATGGATTTTCTTGAACGATTACCACGTGATGCCAGTAATCGACGACAGATGGAAAATCTGGTGCGGGCAGGGGCGCTTGATTGCCTTCATGAAAATCGCCATGAACTTTTGAAGAATATTGATTATCTGCTGGCACATGCAGAAACCATGCGGCGTGACAAGGAATCGAACCAGAACAATCTGTTTGGTGAAGACACAGACAGTATGGCCAGCTCTTTACGGCTTACCCCATGTGAAGATTGGGTTGCCATGGATCGACTGAAAGAAGAATTTGATGCTTTGGGTTTGTATTTGTCGGCGCATCCGCTTGACGGTTATGGAAATCAGTTGGAAAAGCTGCGCATTATTACCGCCAGTGAATTGAACCGCCAGATTGAGGCGGGACGGCCACCACAACGTGTTAATCTGGCTGGATCAATAACGGGAAAACAAGTGCGTGTATCGCAACGCGGTAATAAATTTGCCTTTGTTCAGTTCACCGATCAGACAGGTGTTTTTGAAACAACCTTCTTTTCTGACGTTTTATCTGAAAGTTCGGATTTATTAAATGATGACAAACCATTACTGGTTTCAGCTAATCTTAAAGTTGAAGATAACGGGCCACGGTTGCTTGCAGCGCGTGTTCAACTGCTTGATGATGCTGTTGCGGCATGGCATGGCGGCGTTGGGTTATGGATCCGTGATGACAAACCTCTTGAACAGATTAAATCGGTCTTGCGTGATGATGGTCCTGGCAAGGCCGAGGTCAAGCTACATTTCACCGTTGATGGGCATGATGTGCGCGTGGCTTTGGCTGGCCGTTTCAAGCTGAGCGGTGAGCTACGTCAGAATCTGCGTCGTATTCCGGGTATTCTGGAAGTGCGCGAATTATAAGACATTAAATCATCTGGCAGATTATTTCTGATTCTGCGCTTTATAGGGCTTTCTGGCTTGCTTTTTCACGGATAAGGCGATACATCTCTCCTCAATTCACACATGAGGGCGGTCGTGCATGGCAAAATCCATGCTTCAGGCCATCCGGTGAAGGCAGTTGCCTTTCATTTCCCTCATGGAGGTTTAACCGGAGAACAGGAGTAAATAACATGGCTCTCCCTACTTTTACTATGCGCCAAATGCTTGAAGCAGGCGTTCATTTCGGTCACAGCACTCGTCGTTGGGACCCGCGTATGGAACCGTATATTTTCGGTGAGCGCAACAAAACACATATTCTAGATCTTCAACAGACTGTGCCAATGTTGCATCACGCTCTGAAAGCGATCAGCGATGTGGCAGCCAAAGGTGGCCGTGTTCTGCTTGTTGGAACAAAGCGTGCCGCGTCTGAAAAGATCGCTGAAACAGCGCGTGACTGTGGTCAATATTATGTAAATCACCGCTGGCTTGGTGGCATGCTGACAAACTGGTCAACTGTGTCACAGTCAATCCGGCGTTTGCGTGATCTTGAAGCCCGCATGGAAAGCGGCGAGATTAACCAGCTGACTAAAAAAGAAATTCTACAGCTAACCCGTGAACAGGAAAAGCTCGAGCGCACCCTTGGCGGTATCAAGGAAATGGGCGGTCTTCCTGACATCCTGTTTATTCTTGATACAAACAAAGAAGCTATCGCAGTTCAGGAAGCCAACCGTCTCAATATTCCGGTTGTCGCTGTTGTTGATAGTAATGCCAGCCCAGAAGGCGTTGATTATCTGATCCCGGGCAATGATGATGCCATGCGCGCCATCACATTCTATTGCGAATTGGTACAAGGCGCGGTTCTTGACGGTTTGCAGACCGAATTGATGAAAAGCGGCGGTGACGTTGGCGCGGCGATTGAAGCGCCTGTCGAAGCGGCGCTTAAAGTTGCTGCTGAAGAGGCACCGGTCGAAGTACCTGCAGAAGTTGCCGCCGAAGTTGTTGCTGATGCGGCGGCAGAGGTTGCGGCTCCTGCAGAAGGCGCGGCTCCAAAGGAATAACAAACATCTGTTTCTCCCGCTGTGGGGGAAACAGCTTCGCTTGCATCTTGCAGGCAACTGGTTTTAACAACTTTGCAAATAAGGACAGCAAAATGAGTGTAACGGCGGCACTAGTCAAAGAACTGCGCGAAAAATCTGGCGCGGGCATGATGGATTGTAAAAAAGCTCTCGGCGAGACAGATGGTGATATGGATGCGGCGATTGACTGGCTACGCACCAAGGGTTTGGCGGCGGCAGCCAAAAAATCTGGTCGTGTCGCGGCCGAAGGTTTGGTCGCTGTTGCGGTTGATGGCACGGCGGGCGCGATTGTCGAGCTCAATGCAGAAACCGATTTTGTCGCTCGTAATACCGAGTTTCAGGATTTTGCCAGAAACCTTGGTTCACTTGCGCTTGAGGCTTCGGATATTGAGTCATTAAAGACATTGGATTATCCGAACACAGGTCGCAACGTTTCTGAGGAACTCACCAACAAGATCGCGACTATTGGTGAAAACATGTCATTGCGTCGCATGGAAAAAGTATCTGTGTCCAGCGGTTCTGTTGTTTCATACATGCATAATGCAACCGCCGATGGCCTTGGCCGGATTGGTGTTCTTGTTGCGCTTGAATCCAGCGCATCTGCTGATATATTGACTGGTTTGGGCAAACAGATTGCCATGCATATTGCGGCAACGTCACCTGCAAGCCTGTCGGTTGATGACCTTGATGCCGACATGGTTGCCCGCGAGCGTGACGTGCTTATCGAGCAAGCTAAAGCATCTGGCAAGCCACAGGAAATTGCTGAAAAGATGGTCGAAGGCCGGATGAAAAAATACTATCAAGACGTTGTTCTACTTGAACAGACTTCGGTTATTGACGGTGAAACACGGATCGAAGACGTCATTATCAAAGCTGGCAAAGATGCCGGTGCAGACATTGCTCTCAAGGCATTTGTGCGGTTTAATCTTGGTGAAGGTATTGAACGTGAAGAGACCGACTTTGCGGCGGAAGTTGCGGCTCAACTATCCTAAGTAAAACACAGGAGCCAGCTTTGGCATCAGATAGCGAAACCGAAACGGAACTGAAATATCAGCGCGTGATGCTCAAAATTTCGGGGGAATCCCTGATGGGCAGGCGGGCTTATGGTATTGATCCCGAAATGGTTAGTAAAGTTGCCATAGAGGTTAGAGACGTTATCGCCACGGGTGTCGAGGTTTGCCTTGTCATCGGTGGTGGCAACATTTTCCGCGGCGTGTCTGGTGCCGCGGCTGGAATGGAACGCGCTACTGGAGACTATATGGGCATGTTGGCAACGGTGATGAATGCCCTTGCTATGCAAAATGCCCTTGAACAGCTTGATGTGCCCGTGCGGGTTATGTCGGCACTTCCGATCAGCGCTGTTTGCGAGCCCTATATTCGGCGCCGGGCAACACGGCATCTTGAAAAAGGCCGTGTTGTGATCTTTGCGGCTGGTACAGGTAATCCATTTTTTACAACAGATACTGCCGCTGCATTACGCGCCACTGAAATGAATTGTCATGCCTTGCTCAAAGGTACGCGCGTTGATGGCGTTTATTCGGCTGATCCCGAAAAAGACAAAAATGCAAAGCGCTATGATGAACTTGGCTATTTACAGGTGCTTTCAGATGATTTGCGGGTGATGGATGCATCTGCTATCTCTTTAGCGCGCGAGAACAATATTCCCATCCTTGTTTTTTCTATTGAAAGCGCGGGTGGGTTTGCTAGCGTATTGAAGCATAAAGGCAAGTTTACCATAGTGCATTAATACACAAAACTGACATCGGACTTTAATTTAGCTAAGGGTAGGGGAAATGGCTGATTTTGACATCGAAGATATGAAACGTCGGATGGAAGGCGGTTTTGCCAGTCTGAAAACTGAATTTATGGGGCTTCGTGCTGGTCGTGCTTCGACTGGTATGCTTGAACCGATTATGGTTGATGCCTACGGCTCGAAGATGCCGATGAGTCAGGTTGGAAATATTTCGGCACCTGAGCCACGTTTGCTCACGGTAACGGTGTGGGACGCCTCTATGACGGCGTCTGTTGAAAAGGCCATTCGTGAATCCGACTTGGGACTAAACCCGATGGCTGAAGGCACGCTTATTCGTGTACCAATTCCCGATTTATCTGAAGAACGCCGTAAAGATATGGTCAAGGTTGCTAGCCGCTATGCCGAAGCAGCCCGCGTCGCAATTCGAAATGTCCGTCGTGATGGCATTGAAAATGTGCGCAAAGCTGAAAAAGATGGGTTGTTGTCTGAAGACGAGCGTCATGGTCTGGAAAGTGATATCCAGAAAACGACTGATGAATATGTTAAAAAAATCGATGATGCATTTGCCAATAAGGAAAAAGAGATAACTCAGGTGTAAATCATACCTTGGCGCTTACCTTTGATTGGGGTTCGAGCTATCTGGATTTTTGGAAAAACGACCAAATCGGGTTTTGATAATGGCAAAAGTACCGCATCACACAGCAATAATAATGGATGGAAACCGGCGTTGGGCAAAAGGGCGCGGTCTTGACATTATTCGTGGGCATAATCAGGGAGCCGAGACACTTAAAGATGTGTGTAAAGCCGCATCTGAAAACCAGGTACGCTGGCTTACAGTATTTGCTTTTTCTGCTCAGAACTGGAATCGTCCTGAACCAGAAGTTTCTGGATTGCTCAAATTGATGCGCCGTTTTTTGATGAGTGAAATCGAAGACTTGATACATAATAATATTCGACTTCGTATTATTGG
>Ga0233444_10005931_pt1 | contig 11077 bp, 10 predicted proteins | sample SI_124_October20_6_FD_182792 | JGI IMG/M metagenome (GOLD analysis project Ga0233444, IMG submission 182792) | Seawater microbial communities from Saanich Inlet, British Columbia, Canada - SI_124_October2016_10_MG | ecosystem: Environmental > Aquatic > Marine > Inlet | place: Canada: British...
TTCAAGAACATTAAAGTTATTAAAAAAATTCAATTTAAATTTTAAATATGTTCAATGTCCAACAAAAAATGGTTTAGGCAAACCCAATCCAGGTATACTAAACTTACTCCAAAAAAAGTTAAAGTTTAAAAGAAAATATATTTATTATATCGGGGATACTTATTTAGATTACCATTTTTAAAAAAAATCAAAAATAAATTTTATATTTAGTAATTATGGTTATGGAAAATTGAAAAATAAGTCGGTAAAAAAAATTAGTAAACTTAGCAATTTAAAGAATATTTTTTAAAATTTTAATTAAATGTTAAATCAATCAAATCTTACATCAGATCAGGCAATACAATTTAATAAAATAAACTTTAAAAATAAAAAAAAAGTTGAAAAGTTGCTAGAAAATATCTTTCTTACTACAAATATGAATCCAAAATGGAATTTAACCCCTATTTTTAGCAGAGATTATTTTCAGTCTGATTTATTAAGAGATCTAAATTTTCTTTCTTTAGTTGATTTTTACGTTAAGAAAAAAAAATACAATACAATAAAAGTAGAAAATTATTTATTAAAAAAAATAATTCAGCAAAGATATAAAAAAATTAATGTTATTAATTCAAATAGATTTAAACAAATTACTTGTGATTTGATAAAATTATTCTATTCATTTATAAAAGTCGTTTTGTACTCTATGTTCATGTTAGCCAACAAAAGCAAAGAAAGAGCAAATAAATTTATAAATAAAAAAATAATTTTAGTTGAGACTTTTTTTTCAAAAAATATGTACAAAAAAAAATTTAACGAAAGGTATCATAAAGATATTTATATTAAATTTAGCAATAGAATAAAAAAAAATTGTTATTTTTTTCCAATTAATTTGTCAATATTTTCAATTAAAGGTTTTTTAAATTATACAAAAAATGAAAAAATAAAATTTATTCATCCTTTAGATTTTTTAAAATTTAAAGATTATATTAGATCAATTTTCTTAATACCTAAATTGGGGAATATAAATTCTAAAAGAATTTTTTATGATAATTTTGATGTTACTAAAATTTTAAAATATCATAATATTAGTTCATATTTTAATTTCTCAACATTTATTGCAGATTTAAATTATAGCTTTCTTAAGAGACTAAATAAAAAAAAAATATCTATTGAATTAATTTTAGATTGGTATGAAAATCAAATTATTGATAAAGGGCTATGCCTTGGAAAAAATCACTTTTTTCCAAAATCAATTTTAAAAGGACATATGGGTTATATAAACGATTTTAAGAATATACACTATTACACGCCTTCAATTTTAGAAAAAAAAAATAAAACTTTACCTGATGAAATTTTACTTATTAGTAAGAAAATTTATAATAAAATTTATAAAAAAATAAAATTTTTAAATTTTAAATTTGTCCCTGCAATGAGAAATAAAAAAATTTTTGAATTAAAAATAAATAGAAAAAAAAAATTAAAAACCAATGTTCTTATAATTTGTAGCGCTAATCTAAAAGAAAATGATTTTATATTTAATTTAATAGAAAAAATATATCAAAGAATAAACTTTGATAAATTTAATTTTATAATTAAACTACATCCTAACACCTTAATTAATTCAACTTTAAAGAAAAAAAAAAAATTAACTGTAACAAATAAAAATTTTTATGATTTATTAATAAATTCTGACATAGTTATTTCTGGGGGCACAACGGCAACTATTGAGGCCAAAATTTTAAATAAGAATATAATTTTGATAGGAAACAATCAGGGCATAACTTTAAATCCTTTATTTGATGAAAATAAAAAAATAAATATATGTTTTGACGAAAAAACTTTACTTAAATATATAAATAAGCTTGCTATTAAAAATAATAAAACTAAAATTAACTATAAACTTCTTAATTCATATTTTATTAAATTTAACAAAAAATATTTTAAAAATTTTTATACAAGAACATGATTTTAGCGCTAATCCCATCAAGACTTAAATCTAAAAGATTAAATAGAAAACCTTTGTTAGAAATAGATGGCTTACCAATCATTGTTCATACTTTTAAAAGAGCTTTGTTATCAAAAAAAGTTGATAAAGTTATAGTTTGTACAGATTCGAAAGAGATACAAAATGTAGTTGAGCAACATGGTGGTCAAGCAATGTTAACCTCTAAGAATCACAGGAATGGAACTGATAGAATAGCAGAAATAGCAAAAAAATTTAAACCCAAACTTGTTATTGATATTCAGGGAGACGAACCGTTAGTTGATCCATCTGATATAGATAAAGTTATAAATTTTCATAAAAAAAATAATAAATTTGATTTAGTTTTGCCAATTAAAAATACAAAAAATGCTGAAGATAAAAGTCTTATAAAAGTAGTTCATTCAAATAAAAAAATTTTATATTTTAGTCGTGCAAAAATTCCTTATAATTTTAATAATAGAACAATTAATTATTTTAAAGATCTATCGGTTATATCTTTCAAACCACAAGCTTTACAAAAATTTTCAAGACTTAAACCTAGTTATCTCGAAATAACAGAAGGCATTGAGCTGTTAAGGGCAATTGAAAATGAATTGAGTATTGGAACATTTGAGTCTAAAGGATCAAGTTTTGGCGTAAATGTAAAACAAGATTTACTGAGAGCAATAAATGAAATGCCAAAAAATAAATTTAGAAAATTTTATTAATACAAAATACTAAATATGTATTTTTCAATAATTATTCCTACTTATAACAACGCTGTATTATTAAAAAGAACATTAAATTCAATAGAAAATCAAAACGGAAAAAATTTTGAATTAATAGTAGTAGATAATCATTCTAAAGATGAAACTGATGAAATTATAAAAAAATGTTCTGTAGAAAATTTAATTTATAAAAAAATAAATAATGAAGGTGTAATTGCAAAATCTAGAAACTTAGGAATAAAATTTTCTAAAGGTGATTGGTTAATTTTTTTAGATTCCGATGACTTATTGCATGAAAATAAAATAAATTTTTTAAATAATAATTTAACTAAAGAATATGATTTAGTTTGTAATGCAGAAAAAATAGTAAATTTAGATACAGGTGCTGATAAAATATGGAAATATGGCCCTTTAAAAAAAAATTTTTACCAAAAAATGTTAACCATAGGAAATCAATTTTCAACTTCAGCTTCGGTGGTAAAAAAAGATTTTATTATTCAGCATTCTATTTATTTTAATGAAAAAAAAGATTTTATTACCGCAGAAGATTATGATTTTTTTTTAAATTTAGTTAATTTTGGAGCTAAAATAAAATTTTTTGATAATATTCTAGGAGAGCATTCTTTTTATAAAGGTAGTCAATCATCCAATTATAATTTACATAAAAATGCTGTTAAGAGTGTATTAAAACATCATGTATTTAAAATTCAAAATTTTTCTCAAAAAAAAGAAAAATTATGGAAAAGTTTAGAGTGGAGATTTATATTAATGGATTTTATAAAAAATTTTAAAGAAAAAAAATATGTAAAAAGTTTAAAATATTTTTTTCAAGCTTTTTACTTATCTCCTATTATGGTATTAATTTTTTTTCTCAAAAAAATCAAAATTTAAATATTATGAGAATTTTAATTATGGGATTGCCTGGTTCTGGTAAAACGACATTAGCAAAAAAATTATCAAAAAAATTAAAGGCCAAATGGCTTAATGCTGATATAATAAGAAAAAAGTTTAATGATTGGGATTTTTCAAAAAAAGGAAGAATTAGACAATCCAAAAGATTTTTAAAAATTTCTCACAAATTTGAAAAAAGAGGTTTATTAGTAATTGCAGATTTCGTATGTCCCAAACCTGAAACAAGAAAAATTTTTAACTCAGATTTTATTATTTGGATGGATACGATAAAAAAATCTAGATTTAATGATACTAATAAAATGTTTGTTAAGCCTAAGAAATTTAATATTAGAATAAAAAGAATGAGCTTAGATTTTAGAAAAAAAGACACCTTAAAAATTGCTAAAAAAATTAAACAATTACTTGATTTATAAATTTTATAACAAAAACTAAATAAATCTAATTTATATAAGGGACTTTAGCTCAATAGTAGAGCGCTCGCTTGACATGCGAGAGGTAGTAGGAGCATAACCTACAAGTCCCACCAACTGTAACTATTATTGTTTGCATTTATACTAAATATTTTTATAAGTACTATATGAATTTCTATTATTTTATTAAAAACTTATTAAATAAAAACTACAATCTTATACCACATTCTCGATTTAAATTTTATATAAAGCTTTTACTCCATATATTTTTCAATAGAAATTTACGTAATCACAGACTTAAAGCTATAACAAAATTTTACATTCCAAAAGAAGTGGAATTTAATCCAGGTTCTAAAAAAGAATTGTTTTTAATTGCAGGAGATAATGGCCTATATTTAAAAAATTCTGAAAATGAATTTTTTAATATTTTAAAAAATGTTGGAGGAATGTTTGGTTTAGATTATTATAAAGATACTTATTATGCAGCTTGTCACGGCTCAGCTCATACCAAAGGGTGTCTTTATTCGTTTAAAATAAAAAATAACAAAATTTATGATTTTAAAATTATTTTTAAAAAGAGATTTCAATATTTTCATGGTTTAAAAATTCATGATGGTCATTTATATTTATCAGATTCCTCTTGGCTCGTTAATCATTGCATAATCCATAAATTTAAAATAAATGAACATGATGTAAAAAAAGTTTCTTCTAATAACATAGATGTTTCAACACAAAAAGATTTTAATCAATTCTGTCATGTCAATTCTATTTCATTTTATAATGATAAATTGTATCTTTTATTTCATAACATGACAGAATATTCAAAAATTAATAGTGCAATTATAGTTTTTGATAAAAATTTTAAATTTTCAAAAAAATTTGAATTTCAGAAGGGTTTAAATTCAGCTCATGATTTTTCGATTTCAAGTAAAGGCAAAAGTATTCTAGATAGTAATAACTCCATACTATATTTCAACGATTTGAAGATTAAATTAGAGGGTTATTTTATTAGAGGTTATTTAGAAGAAAATAATAAAATTTATATTGGTTTGAATAAAAAAAAAAATAACAAAAATTTAAATGAAAAAAATTTTGCAGGTATTGCTGAGGTACAAGTATCTGCTGACCGCTTAAATTTGATAAGAACTATAAAAACTCCCTTTAATTCAATAAATTCAATTTTAAAAGTAAATATTAATTGAATATAAATGTTTTAAAGAGTGTTAAAATCAGCGTTAAATCAACTATTTACTTATATAATTAAAAATACTATAAATCCTGGCCTGGTGATTATTGCGAAGGAGTCACACCCGATCCCATTCCGAACTCGGAAGTTAAGCCCTTCAGCGCCGATGGTACTTTGTCTTAAGATACGGAAGAGTAGGACATTGCCAGGCTTTAAATTATGAAAATAGCTAGCTCGTTAAAATCACTAAAAAAAAGAGACCTTAATTCAAAGTTAGTTAAGCGTAGAGGTAAGCTATACGTAATTAATAAAAAAAATCCAAAATTTAAAGCTCGACAAGGTTAATAAATATATGAGCGAGCAAGATTTTAAAAAGACTTATAACAGCTTCACAAAGTTTGTATTATGGGGGACATTGGCTGTAATAGCATTACTAGTCATTTTAGCAATCACATTACTTTAATATAAGAAAGATTAAATAAATGATAGTTGGTTCAACTAAAGAAGATTTATCCTTAGAAAAAAGAGTTTCTTTAACTCCTGAAACTACAAAAAAAATTTTAGATCTTGGGTTAAAAGTTTGTATAGAAAAAAATTATGCAAATCATATCGGTATAAAAGACAAAGATTATAAAGATGCAGGTGCTGAAATTAAAGATACTTCAAATGAGGTTTTAAATCATTGTAATTTACTAATTAAAGTTAATTGTCCATCTCAAAATGAAATTAATTTTATGAAAGAAAAAATAAGCTTAATAGGAATGCTAAATCCCTCAAAAAATAAAAATTTAATTAATGAGATAATAAAAAAAAATATCAATGCATTTTCTCTTGAATTATTACCTAGAATTTCAAGAGCCCAATCGATGGACGTTCTGTCATCTCAATCAAACTTAGCTGGCTATAGAGCAGTTATTGATTGTATTTTTGAATTTGAAAAAGCTATACCTATGATGATGACAGCTGCAGGAACTGTCCCAGCAGCGAAAGTCTTAGTTATTGGTGCTGGTGTTGCAGGTTTACAAGCAATTGCTACTGCTAAAAGATTAGGAGCCATTGTTTCAGCTACCGATGTTAGAGCTGCCTCCAAAGAACAAGTAGAAAGTCTTGGCGGAAAATTTTTAACTGTAGAAAAATCAGAAGACATGGAAACTACTGGTGGGTATGCCAAAGAAACAACCGATGAATATAAAAAAAAGCAAGCTGAAATGATGCGCAATGCTTTAAAAAAAAATGATATAGTTATTTGCACTGCGTTGATACCAGGAAAACCTGCACCAAGAATTTTAACAGAAGACTTAGTAAAACTTATGAAACCTGGTTCAATCGTTTATGATTTAGCAGCAGAGCAGGGAGGAAATTCTGCTTTTTCAGAAGAAGGAAAAATTAATTTAGTTGATGGAATTAAAATAATAGGAGTAAAAAACTTGATGAATAGGCTACCTCTTACAGCATCAAGCCTATATTCTAAAAATTTATTCAGTTTCATACGTAATTTGTATAGCAAAGAAAAAAATTCTTTTAATATCAACTTAGAGGATGAAATTATTAATAAAACAATAATTAAGGAAATTTGATCATGGAAATAGATCCATTTATATTTAGATTAAGCATATTTATTCTATCAATTTTTATAGGTTATTATGTTGTTTGGAGCGTGACTCCTTCTTTGCACACACCCTTAATGTCAGTTACAAATGCGATTTCATCTGTAATTATTGTTGGTGCAATCATTGCGGCACTAGCAGAGTCAAGAGAAAATGTTTTTAATACATCAAGTATATTTGGATTTATAGCTATTATTTTAGCCGCAATAAATATTTTTGGAGGTTTTTTGGTAACTCAGAGAATGCTTCAAATGTATAAAAAAAAGAAAGGTAAGAAGAAATGATGTCAGCTAATCTTTCAGCAGTTTTTTACTTAATCTCAGGTATTCTTTTTATTCTTGCTTTAAGAGGTTTATCCTCTCCTGACACATCAAGACAAGGAAACTATTTTGGCATTGCAGGTATGATTATTGCGATTGTTGTTACATTTTTATCTGTTGGAAATTTTTCTACATCTTTAGCTTATGTAATTATTTTTTTAATAATTGGTGGAGCAGTAGGTGCTTTTATAGCCTTTAAAATACCTATGACAGCAATGCCAGAATTAGTAGCAGGTTTTCATAGTCTTGTTGGATTGGCAGCTGTTTTTGTAGCTATTGCTGCTTATTTAAATCCAGAGGCTTTTAATCTTGGAGTAATAGGAAACATTAAGTTAGCAAGCTTAATCGAAATGTCTATTGGTGCAGCTGTAGGGGCTATTACTTTTTCAGGTTCAATAATAGCCTTTTTAAAACTTAGAGGAATAATGTCTGGTTCTCCAATTACTTTTAGTGGCCAGCATTTTTTAAATCTAATTATTGGAATAGCAATTTTTGCCTTAATATTTTATTTATGCAAAACTCAGTTTAATTATATTTTTTGGACCTTAATAGCAGTTTCTCTCTTAGTTGGTGTGTTATTAATAATACCAATAGGTGGAGCAGATATGCCAGTTGTTATTTCAATGCTTAACTCTTATTCAGGTTGGGCAGCTGCAGGAATTGGATTTACTTTAGAAAATACAGCTTTAATTATTACAGGTGCCTTAGTTGGGTCATCTGGAGCAATTCTTTCTTATATAATGTGTAAAGCAATGAATAGATCTTTCATTAGTGTTATACTTGGAGGTTTTGGAGCAGACAATTCTTCTGATAATACAAAAGAAAAGAGAGATCAGAAACCAGTTAAGAGTGGTAACGCAGAGGACGCAGCCTTTTTGATGAAAAACGCCTCTTCAGTAATAATAGTTCCAGGTTATGGAATGGCTGTAGCACAAGCACAGCATGCTTTAAGAGAAATGGTAGATAAGTTAAAGCAAAATGATATAAAAGTTACTTACGCAATACATCCTGTCGCCGGTAGGATGCCCGGACATATGAATGTTTTATTAGCCGAAGCCAATGTTCCTTACGATGAAGTTTTTGAACTTGAAGACATTAATAATGATTTTGCTAATTCTGATGTGGCCTTTGTTATAGGAGCCAACGATGTAACTAACCCTGTTGCTAAAACAGACCCTAAAAGTCCAATTTTTGGTATGCCAGTTCTTGATGTTGAAAAATGTAAATCTGTTTTATTTGTGAAAAGAAGTTTATCTCCTGGATATGCAGGTATAGACAATGAACTGTTTTATAAAGATAATACATTAATGTTATTTGCTGATGCAAAAAAAATGACTGAGGATATTGTAAAAAATTTAGACTAATGAAAACTAAAATATTTTGTGACATCGCAGACTTTAAAACAATAAAATTTTTTAATAAAAAATTTATTGTTGATGGTTTTACAACCAACCCAAGCTTAATGAGGTTAGCTGGTGCCAAAAACTATAAAGATTATTCTTTAAAAATACTAAAAGTTTGTAAAAAAAAGCCAATTTCATTTGAGGTTTTTGCAGACAACCCTAAAGAAATGCTAAAACAAGCATATAAAATAAATACATGGGGCAAAAATGTTTACGTCAAAATTCCAGTTGTAAACTCTAAAGGTTTATTTATGGGTCCAGTTATTAAAGAATTAAGTGATAAAGGTATAAAACTAAATATAACAGCAGTTTATACTTTCGAACAAACAAAAAAAATCTATAAATGTCTTAATAAAAAAACAAAATCAATTATTTCTATATTTGCTGGTAGAATGTCTGATAAAGGTAAGGATCCACTTCCTATATTCACGAAAAGCATATTATTAACTAAAAAAAATAAATATATTGAAATACTTTGGGCTAGCACTAGAGAGGCATATAATTATATGCAGGCAAAACAATTAAAATGTAATATAGTCACAATGCCGCCAAAAGTAATAAATCAGATTGAATCTTTTGGTAAAAGTTTTCAATCTATGACAATTGATACTGTAAAAGGATTTTTAAAAGACAGTAAAAAATCTAAATTTAAGCTTTAAGAGGCTTTAGACTGTCTTTTTCGATCGTGAGGATTTAAAATTGCTTTTCTCAATCTGCAAGATATAGGAGTAATTTCAAGTGCTTCATCTGTGTTTAACATACTTAGTTGCTCAGCTATTGCCATTTTTCTAACTGGTGTTAACACAACATTTTCATCAGTTCCTTGAGTTCTCATATTAGTAAGTTTTTTTCCTTTCATTACATTAATTTCAAGGTCTCCACTTTTAGATGATAGCCCAACAATCATTCCTTCATAAACAGGGTCGTTGTGGGTAACAAACATTTCACCTCTAGCTTGTAAATTAAAAATCGCAAAAGCAACTGCTTTACCTTTTTCCATAGAAATTAATGCTCCATTTCTTCTACCTTCCATATCACCAGTGTATTCACCGTAAGAATGAAATATTCTATTAATTACACCTGTACCTTTAGTTAATGTTAAAAATCTACTTGTGTAACCCATTAAGCCTCTAGTTGGAGCATGAAAAATTAGACGTTTTTTATCTTTACCAGTATCTTTGAGGTCTATTAATTTTCCCTTCCTTCTATTCATTGAATCTATGACTTTTGAAGAATGTTCTTCATCTAGATCCATTGTAATTTCTTCGATTGGTTCTAATTTTTTTCCATTATCATCTTTTTGAAATAAGACTTTTGGAGGGCTTACAGTCATCTCAAATCCTTCACGTCTCATCTGAGTTAACAAAATTTCTAACATTAGTTCACCTCTACCACTTATAACAAACGCATCTTTATTTTCATTTTCACCAAACGTTATACCCACATTATTTTCAGCTTCTAGCATCAGTCTGTCTCGGATTTGAGTGCTTGTTAATTTTTTTCCTTCTGTTCCAGCTAAAGGAGAACTATTTACTGTGACTGTTATAGACATTGTTGGAGGGTCAATAGGGGTAGCACTAATTGGTTCATTTATTTCTATATCACAGATAGTGTCAGCCACATTAGCTTTTTCTAAACCTGCAATTATAACAATATCTCCTGCTTCTCCTATTTCTATTGGAACTTTTTTAGTTCCTTCATATCTGAAAATTTTAGTTAATCTACCTTCGTCAACTTTTTTACCCTTAAGGTTAATAGCTTTAATTTGCTGATTAGCTTTAGCTGTTCCCTGATTTATTCTACCTACTAAACTTCTGCCTAAAAAACTATCGGCATATAAAAGAGTAGATAACATTGCAAAAGGCTTTGATTTATCTAATTTCGCAGGTTTTACATGATCAATGATTAGGTTTAACAAAGGGTGTAAATTTTCTCTTGGACCATCAATTTCTTTTGAGGCCCATCCTGATCGACCACTTGCGTAAAGAACTGGAAAATCTAATTGTTCTTCATTAGCATCTAAACTCACGAATAAATCAAAAGTTTCATCTAAAACTTCATTGGCTCTTTGATCTGCTTTGTCCAATTTATTTATAACGACTATGGGCTTTAAACCTTGTTTTAAAGCTTTTGCTAATACAAATTTTGTCTGAGGCATAACACCTTCTGCAGAGTCTATTAGCAGTAGAGCACCATCAGCCATATGTAATACCCTCTCTACTTCTGCAGCAAAGTCTCTGTGACCAGGCGTATCTATAATATTAACTCTTGAGTCTTTCCAATCTATTGATGTTGGTTTAGCTAAAATAGTAATTCCCCTCTCTTTTTCAAGTTCTCCAGAATCCATTACTCGTTCTTCAACTACTTCATTTTCTCTAAATGAACCACTTTGTTTCATTAAAGTATCTATCAATGTAGTTTTGCCGTGATCAACGTGTGCAATAATTGTGATGTTTCTAATATCTTTTGTCATTTTTGGTTGCGGGGGTAGGATTTGAACCTACGACCTTCAGGTTATGAGCCTGACGAGCTACCAGACTGCTCCACCCCGCGATAAATTATTTTTTTT
>Ga0233444_10005933_pt1 | contig 11076 bp, 8 predicted proteins | sample SI_124_October20_6_FD_182792 | JGI IMG/M metagenome (GOLD analysis project Ga0233444, IMG submission 182792) | Seawater microbial communities from Saanich Inlet, British Columbia, Canada - SI_124_October2016_10_MG | ecosystem: Environmental > Aquatic > Marine > Inlet | place: Canada: British...
TCACCTCAAGGGATGGTCTTAGTGACCGGTCCAACAGGTAGTGGTAAAACAACAACTCTTTATAGTGTTTTAAAACATATTAATAAGCCAGGTATGAACATTTTAACAGCAGAGGATCCTGTTGAATATGAAATGGAAGGAATTGGCCAGGTACAAGTTAAGGAGGCAATTGGTTACACTTTTGAGGAGGCACTAAGATCTTTCTTGCGTCAAGACCCAGAGGTGATTTTGGTTGGAGAGATCAGGGACAAAGCTACAGTAGATATTGCATTGAAAGCTGCTTTAACTGGCCACTTAGTATTTAGCACACTTCACACTAATGATGCCCCAAGTTCTATAACTCGTTTATTAAATATGGGAACGCCAAACTATTTAATATCTGCAGCTTTAACGCTTATTATGGCACAACGTTTAGCCCGAAAAACCTGCTTAGATTGCCGTGTAATTGACGAAAATATTACTCCCAAACTATTAAATTCAATTGGATTTTTACCCGAACAATCTGCAAGAGCTAAAATTTATAAAGGTGGTGGCTGTGCTGAATGTAGTGGCTCAGGGTACAAGGGAAGAATGGGAATTTATGAAATTCTTGAAATTGAAAATGAATTAAAAGCAGGGATTTTATCAAACCTTCAACAAAATGAATTAAATGCGATAGCCAAAAAAAATGGCTTTAGGACCATGCAAGATATGGGGCAAGAAATGTTATTAAGTGGTGATCTTTCATTTGCAGAATATGAAAGAGTATTACAATCTAACTAATGTTAAATTTTGAATATAAAGGAATAGCTCTCGGCAAATATGTAGAGGGAGAAATTGAAGCCCTAAATAATGCAGAGGCTGCTCATAAACTTAAAGACAAAAAAGTTATTATCACAAAATTAAAAGAAACTAAAAAGAAAAAAGAAGTTAGCAAAAAAGAAAAAACATCTTTTAGTTTTGGCACTGGAATAAAACCACAAGAGATTTTAATTTTTTGTAAGCAGTTTGCAACTATGCTTAGAGCTGGACTGCCTGTTTTAAATACTCTTGATATGTTAGAAGGTCAAACATCAAGACCTCCTATGAAAAAAGTTATTTCAACTATTAAAAAAGACTTAGAGTCTGGAAATGCACTGTCAAAATGTTTTGAAAAACACTCAAAGATTTTTGATACAGTTGTTGTTAATTTAATCAAAGCTGGGGAGGCCAGTGGTAAGCTTGACACTTTTTTACAAAAAATAGTCACCAATCTTGAAAAAAGAGAAAAAATTAAATCTCAAATCAAAAGTGCTTTATTTTATCCAGGTGTTTTATTTTCAGTTGCAATTTTAGTTACAGTTTTTATGTTAATGAACGTTGTACCAACTTTTGTAAATATGTATGAAGGCATGGGTATGGCAGATGACCTACCAACGCCAACAGCTGTTATTATGTCTATGAGTGAATTTGTTCGTTCTTCTGGTGGATTTTTTTTACTTATGTTTATTATATCTTTTGTATTTGGTTTTAAATTTTTAATTAAAAAAAATTATGAAGTAAGAAAAAATTGGCATCGTATTATGATGAAGCTTCCAATTTTCGGAAATTTAATTCAAAAATCTATTTTAGCAAAAGTATCTTTAGTTTTAGGAAACCTTAACCAAGCAGGGGTTGATTTAATTGAAAGTATAGATATTGCAAAATCAGTAACTGATAATGTAATTGTTGTTGAAGCTTTAGAAAGAATTAAGAAGGGAGTTTTCTCAGGTGAAAGTTTAACGGACTTGTTTAATAAAGAAAAAATATTTCCTCCAACTTTTAGTCAATTAATATCAGTTGGTGAACAAACAGGTAGTTTGGATGAAATGTTTGGTTCAGTTGCGCTTTATTATGAAGAAGAGTTTGATGTAGCAGTTGCAAACCTTGCAAGCTTAATTGAGCCCATAATGATCGTATTTATGGGTATCACCATTGGTGGTCTAATGTTAGCTATGTATGCGCCTATATTTAATGTAGGGGCAATAATTGGTTAATTGTTAGTAATTAGGTTTAATAAAATTTATTGACCTTTTTAAAGATAATCTCCATAATATAAGAATATTAAACACAAATGAGGATTTAATGAAAAAAATTAAAAATAAAGGTTTTACTCTTATTGAATTGCTAGTTGTTGTAGCAATTATAGGAATTTTAGCAGCAGTAGGTGTTGTTGCTTATAACGGTTACACAGGAGCTGCAAAAGTTGCTTCGACAAAAACAATTCACGCACAAACAGTTAAATATATGGCAGCAGAGTCTCAAAAATGTAGCTTAGGTGAAACTGAATATGCTGGTACTCAGACGTGTCCTGTAACAGCAGCTAAAATTGTAGCTGGAGCGATTGCAGTGCTAACGGATAAAAATCCACATAATACTACAGTAGAATCGGTTAAAGGTGGAACTACCTTTGAGTTAGGTTATGTTAATATTGCTGCTACAACTACAAAAACTGTTACAGTAAAAACTTGTATAAAAGATACTTGTACAACTACCGCCAATCAAATGACAACAGTTGTAGCAACTGAATAAATAATATTTTAAAATTAGGTACTACAGCCAAGGGTTTACTTTAATAGAACTCTTGGTTGTGGTTGCTAGTTAATGCCCACTATGAGCGTATTATCATAATAATTAAAAATAGTTTATAGTATAATAATTTAATTATGGAAATCGTTACTGCTTTACTATTATTTTTAAACGGAAGTATGATCGAGCATGTTTATAAGGCTGATCTAAAATCGTGTAATGAGTCAAAAATAATGGCAGAAAGTGTAGTTAACTCTAACAGTGTTGTTTTTGTATGTAAAAAAGTTAAAGCAAAAGTGACTATTGACGAAGGAACTAATACGAAAAAAATCGTTAAAGTTTTAGATGATAAAATTTTTACTGGATCAGGTACGGCTTTTTTTATATCTGATAAAGGTCATATGATTACTAACCATCATGTGGTTAATTATTGTAACATTACCAAAGTCAGTTATTTTGGTAAGACAGGAACTGCTAAAATATTAGCTTACGATAGAGTAAATGATCTTGCACTTCTTGAAACAGATATAATACCAAAAGACAAATTTGATATTTCAAATAGAGATCCAAAATTATTAGATGATATTTATGTTGCAGGTTATCCTTTTGGCAAAGCAGTAAGCTCTTCTGTTAAGGTTACCAAAGGAGTTGTTAGTGCACTTGCTGGTTCACAAGATAATTATGCATTAGTTCAAATTGATGCAGCAATTCAGCCAGGTAATAGTGGAGGCCCAATTGTTAACACTAGTGGTGATGTAGTTGGAGTTGCAGTAGCCAAACTAGATTTTAAAGATGCAATGGAGTCTTATGGAGTTATTCCAGAAAATACAAATTTTGGGATAAAATCATCTATTCTTAAAAATTTTACTTCAGCTAATAGTATAAAAAATTCTGAAGAAGAGCCAAAGGAAATTTCGACAGAAGTACTTGGAGAAAAAATACAAAATGCAACTGCTTATGTGGGTTGCTGGACAGCAGAAACAAAAATAGCAGCCATGAAAACAGTAAAAACTGTTTTTGGTCAACCCCGTTTAGCATTCGATTTCGCGTGTTATAATAGTTGTAAAGAACGAAACCCAGATGGTATCTGTCAACAGCAATGTGCATTAAATTAATCAAAACTCAAATACTTTTTAGTAACAAAAAAAATTCAAAAGGTTTTACACTAATTGAGCTCCTAGTAGTTGTGGCTATTATTGGAATTCTTTCTGCAGTAGGAGTTGTGTCTTATAGCGGATACAAAACTTCAGCAGAAAAAAAACAAGCTGAAATTACACTAAACTCTATTTATTTAGCTGAACAAGAATATAAATCTAATAACGGAGAATATTATATTAGTACATCGCAATCAAATATAGTTACCAACTTATTTGATGGTGTAGATGATTTAGATGGACAAGCATACACCTTTAAAACAACAGCTGCAGACACTCTTACTATTATTGCAACTAAAATTAGTGACACAAGCTGTACAATAAAAATAACTCAAACAAAAAAAAAACCAGTTGCCAGTAGTAGTTGCTAGTTATCGATTATAAAAGTAATTTAAATTTGTTTGAATTCTGCTTATATTTTGACTTGTTTGAAGTCCATTTCGTGACATTAAAAAAATATTATTTTTGATTAAAATTATTTTTTCTTAAAATAAAAACAAAAATTAAAGAAGTTGTCATCATAATTAAAGCATAAGCTGCAGTTGGCACCATATAAACGACACTATCAAATAACTGAGTGCCAACAAAAACTGCTAAGGTTCCATTTTGCAAACCACACTCTAGAGAGATAGCTCTTTGTTGAGCTTCACCTGATGCAAAAAATTTAGCAACATAAAATCCTATAATCATCATAGTTACATTTAATATTAAGGCTATTAAACCTGCTCGTGCTAAAAAGCTCACGATATTGTCCCATTCTTCAATATATATCGCAGCAAAAACAGTTAAAAATAATATTATGGAAATTCTTTGAAGCATTTTTAAATTTCTTATTACCAAATCTCCAGTTAAACGTCTGATAATCATTCCAACTATTACTGGAACAGTAACTACAAAAAACATTTTTAAAGATATTCCTATCATTGATATTTCTTTAGCAACGTAGGAGATTTCAAATAAGCCGATAGTAGTGAAAATTATAAATGGAACAGAAATTATACTTAATAAACTCATAAATGCTGTTAGTGATATTGAAAGCGCCACATCACCATCTGCAAATTTTGTAAGGACATTTGAGGTTACACCTCCAGGAGCTGCCGCAATTAACATCACTCCTAAAGCCATTTCAGTCGGAACTTTTAAAATAATAATAAGCAGATAAGCAACAATTGGTAAAACAAATAACTGACAAATAAAACCAATAAAAAAATCTTTAGGATTTTTGATTACTCTTGAAAAATCACTTACTGTTAAAGAGGCTCCTAAGCATAGCATAATAATAGCTAAAGCAATTGGGGCTATTGATGTTACTATGCCCATATTAATTTATTTTTTGGATTAACTTTAATTTGATTAGAGACTCTGTATAATAAATTACTTAAAGAAAGCATATTTTTATCCTGTAAGCTAGAAATTACTTTGTATTGCTTACTTTGTGGACTTAAACCAAAAGTATAAAGCTTTTTTTCATCAATCATCAAAAAATTATTTTTAACTAAAAATTTTAATTTTCTAACAACCGTTGCTCTTGGAATTCCTGATATATCAGCAATAGAAAATGCATTAATACCTGTATGATCAGATTTTTTTAATTCTTTAAGATATTTTTTTCTATTTAAATTTTTATTTTTAAAAGTTTTATTTTGAACAGTATTAATTAGTACAATAAATGCTACACATATCGTTTCTAAATCTTGAGTTTTGGTATATGTTTTCCAACTATTAGTAAAAGAGAATATAAACTTATAAAATTGATACCAACAAAAAGAAAAGCTTTCTTTAATTGATTTTGAAATATTATCTACACCAAAAGTTTTATCAGTTTTATTTTTACTTTTTAATATTTCATTAAATTTAAAAACTAAAATACTAAGATTTTTTAGAGTTTTGTCAGCTTTAGCTGTTATAAATGCTGATCTATCTACAAAGATTTTTTTTCCATTTTTTTTTAATACACCCTGTTTTTTTAATAATTCTATCTTTCTTCTTACACTTTCTCTAGGAATTCGAAGATCTTTTGAAATATCAATGATGTTAATATTTGGAATTTCTAATGATTTATCTTTATAAAATGTATCATAATCAACCGTTAGTCCATTTTTTCTATAGAAAATAAAGTCTTTATTAATCAGATAAATTAAAATTATAAACTTATCGATACCGTTATAAACTTTGTAAGCATCAATAAGCCAAGTAGTAATTAGCGTATAATATGCCGGTGCTAATGCACTAAAATTTTTATTAATAATTTCAAAAAGTTTTTCTTTATCTAGTTGATTGGAAACACTCGGAATTTTTTTCATATTTTAGAAAATTAGTTAGTAAATAACATTTTCACCCATTTTGGACAGTTGTCAATATGACGAGTATAAAAGCTCAAAAATCAAGCTATAGCTAGTAAATTTGTTGCGATTTGAGCACCAATACGGTTGAATTTATCTCTTATTCATTAGTCTGCAGAGGTGAAAAAAATTCTCAAGACATCATTTTTTGTATTTAGCTTTTTAGCTTTATTTTATTCTAATGCTTTTGCTATTATAGAATTTAAGCAATCAAAAGTAATTACCGCAGATACTAATGGTGTTAGAGGAATAAACTTTAATCCAGATGGAAGCATAATGTATATAACTAGACGTATTGCTAATGAAAATGCTTTCATAACTCAGTACTCACTCAGTACACCGTTTGATATAAGCACAGCAACAAAATCATCTTCAACTCAATTAGTAGGTGATGGTGGTTCTGTTCCACGAATGAGATTACCTCATGCAATTGAATTTAAATCTGATGGAACAAAAATTTTTGTAACCACTAACAAAGATCCAACTTCTGTCTACCAATACAAATTAACTACTCCTTGGGATACATCTACATTAGAATATGAAATAAGATTTCAGGTGGATTTAGATGGCTCAGGTAATGAAGATCAAGTAAGAGCTCTAACATTTAAACCTGATGGAACACGTATGTTTATAGGTGGAAGAGATCTACATAAAATAAGAGAGTATATATTGTCAACTCCTTTTGATCTTACATCTGGAGTTTCAGTAGGCTCTTTATCAGCCTCATTAGAAGACGCTGATAATAACATGAGAAATATTCAATTCAATTCAGATGGGACCATTCTGTATATTGGTGGTAATGAAAATAACAATATGAACAAATATAGTCTAAGCACACCTTGGGATATCACAACTCTTTCTTCTACTCCTACTCTTTACGGTTTAGGCAGTAGATTTTCAAACATGAGAGGTTTTATATTTGCAGCAAACTTTACAAAGTTATTTGTTACTAATGATAATGATACTACGGGGGTAAATACAATTTTTGAATATAGTCCAGCTTGTGCAGGTACAATAACTTGTAGTGATGCATCAAAAAATGCTGATGTTAAAGCAATCATTGAAGCAAATGTAGAATTATCAAAACGTATAATTAAAAATAATACTCTTCCAATCTTTCATCGAATTGAATGGTTAAGAAGACATAAAAATAAAGATAATTTATCAAATCTTAATGCTGAAATTAATTTTAATACCACTACTCAACTTGATAACCCATTGTTAAATTACTGGATTACAAAACTTCCAGATAAAATAGTTTCAATTAATGAAGAAGTGAAAAATGGTCAGTATATAACTGTAGGTCAAGAAGATATAAATAATAACAACTTAAATAATTTTACGACTGTAATTAAATCAGATAACCCACTCTTAATTTCTTGGTTGAGCAAAGTTCAAAAAAAAATAACTACACTTCAAGCATCCGTTGAACAAAAGACAGAAGATGGAAGTTATGATAGTGATGATTGGTTTAAGTGGAGTGAGGGTAGAGTTAGTTTAGGTAAAAATAAATCTTCAGCTTCATCATCAAGAGATTTTCACAGTTATGGTATTTCAATTGGTGCAGATAGAATTAAAGAAAATGATAGAGACACTATGTATGGATACGTTTTTCAGTATGGCAATGATAATGTTGATATTGGATATAAAGGAACAAAATTAGACACAGATGCTTATAGTTTTGCATTATATGGTACTAAGCTTAGAGATGATCATGTTTTTACGGATGTATTAATTGGAGTTAGTTTACTAGATATAGACCAAAAAAGAGTTACTTATGGCAACACTTTAGAGGGAAACCGAGAAGGCCAACAGATCTATGGATCATTTAATGTTGGAAAAAGAATAGTTGATGAAGATCTAAATCTTAATCCAGGTATTAAATTAGATTTAGGGTACACAAATCTAAAAGCATTTAGAGAAAAGTCAAATATAGCAAATAGTTTGACTGATGCATTACTTTATAAAGAGCAAAATATTAAATCATCATTAGTAACACTCGGTGTCCTTTTAGATAAAACAGATACTGATAGGCAAGAGGATAAAATTGTTAATCACCATGGTCGACTAGAGTATATTGCCGATCTAAGTCCTTCATCAGATGCAGAATTTTATTATCTAAATAGTCAAAGTACAGTTTACAATTATAATGTAGAAAATAAATCAAAGCATAATTTTAGAATTGGTTATGGTTTTGATGTCACTTCAATATCAGGTTGGTCATTAGTTGGAAATTTTGAGAGATTTCAATCTAACGGCAAAGGCTACAGTAATGATATCTATCTATCGGTAGGGTATGTGCCAATCGATGAAATGAAATTTGTATTTGATGTGAATAATTTTGAGAATACTAGTTTATCTTTAACCAACAACTTAAATGGATTTGATTTAAAAATGAGTTCTAACTATAATCTTTTAAGTGATGTGCCTGACTATGGTGCAAATCTAGAAATTTCAAATAAATTTTAATGAGTAAAGTAAAAATATTTTTCTATTTAGTTTTAGCTTTTATTTTTTATAAAGGCTTTGTTGCATTTCAAAATTTTGAAATTGGTGTTGATGACAGAGTAGCAGAAATAGAAGAAAAAGCAGATTTTGAAAAAGAAGGTGAAGTAATTGGTCTCATGATGTATTTGGGTGACCCACCAAAATTATATGAGCATTTATTAACTAAGAATAAATCTAGGTGTTTGGAAATGAAACAAACAGCTGAAGAGAGCTCCTTTGCATACTATGAATGTGCAAGAGTGAATGCTGTCCTTAAGGGTAGAAAAATTGTAAGCATCATAAATAAAATTGAAGTTATAGAATAATTATTAAATTAAAATAAATTTTTTTATAAATTTCATAAGATTAAAATGTTCGTAAATTCAATACCTGCACCACAGTCTTAAAATTGTTTATTTGCAGTAAATTGTATGGTTCTATCTATAAGGCCCTCTTGATCCTCATATCTTAAATCTAACTCATAGTTTAAATTTTGGGTTTTTTTTCCAATAGAAAAACCAGCATGATAACCAGACCATTCTTGATTTCCTTCATTGCTTACATCTGAATTAAAACCTCTAGCACTAACTTCAATTTTATCATTATAGTTTTTAAAAGCACTCCCACCTGCATAAAGTTTTGAAAGAAAATTTTCTTCAGGTATTTTAGTGGTATGTGAAATCTCAAGAGTATTAGATAATAATTTATCTACACTCTCTTTTATCTTCAAAGTTCCATCAGTAAATTGAGAGCTATATTCAGGATACCTTTGGGCGCTAAAAGAACTTTCAAGGCTGATTAAGATAGATCTGTTATTGTCTCTTTCAAAAGTATTTAAAATTTTACTATTTAACCCTGCAAATTCACTTAAGAAATTTTTTGTTCTAAGCTCTGTTTTATCAGTATCATAATCAGTCTGTTTTTGCAGACTAATACCAATAAGAGGTGTTAATGAAGCTTCAAATCCAGAGTTCTGATACGAGCTTTTTAATCCTAAAGTGAAATTATCATTATATGAACCCGATTGATCATCGAAATTATTATTTTGTTGAGAGTATCCAAAAAAAGCATTGCTTACTAAATTATCAGTAAGAATCATCGGCGAATACATACCCACGCCTCCATAATTATAAGCTTTATAAACATTCTCTCTTCTTTGAGAACTATTAAATATTTTTACGAATCCTGTGTTACAATCCTTAAACTCTTCTTCATTCCTATTTTCTTCTAATGTTGTGCATCTTTGCTCATTGAATCCCATTCCATCAACAGCATTATAAAAATTTCTAAATTTACTTAAAGTATTCTGAGCCCGGTATTTATGACTATTTAGATTTACTTCTAACCTTTCACCTTTAATAATTAAAATTCCATCTATACCTGCGTTATAATACTCTGCTGCTTCCAATAAAGCTTCATCTCCTTTTCCTGCGTGGTTCTTCGTTCTAACCCCTGCATTTTCAGCCTTTCTTGAAGGTGTTATGTTTCCCCAAACGTTATTGTCACCATTTGAGAAAGTTAAAACCTTTTCAGTCAGAGTAACTTCGTGTCCAGAGTTATTTGTAATCGTTAAATTATCAGCATGTTCTTGGATATAATCAAATATTCTTATTTCGAGATCTCTATTAATTTCGGCTCCAATAACAATTTCACCTTTGGTTCCATTAAAATCTATACCGTTTCTAAATTGTGCGCCTTTTTCAATATTTATTGTCGTTTTACCACTTCCCGAAGCTCCACATGAGTCGAAATGAGCTGTGTCATCACATTTAATAACCATGATATCCATACCAATTCTTCTTGAACTGCCAGACAATCCTACATTAAATGCTTCCTCTGGTCCTCCAAAGATTGTTCCTGAAGTAGTTATTGTATTGTTTACTTTGTTATTAAATCTAAGTGCAAATACTCCCCTACGTTCCTGCTCCATTCTTCCTGTATTTATAACTGTATAGCTTCCAGTACCCTCAGCATCTTCATCACAATGTTCCTCGTGACTATCAGATGAGCAGTGTCCAAGATTAATTAATCCAAGCCAAGAAGGATTGTGAGTTGTCTGACCAGAGTTTATTCCTTGTGCCGTGATAAGCCCACTATTATTTAAAGTAATATTTCCAGATACCACACTTTCATAACTACTAATCGCAGCGTGTTGTTCTGAGGAAATTGTACCAGTATTTGTTATACTAAAATCTCCTCTGGTACCATTAATTATAATAACTTGAGTTAATCCATTAATCGTTCCATTATTTTCAATTGTAGAGTTAGCTGTATCTGCAAAATAAAGCATATTATGAGTGGTACTATCTATTGTTCCATTGTTAATTAATGTAAAACCATCATCATCCTCTACATCAATCATTCTTTCAACTGTGCCGTTCCAACTTATACCTTCATTAACCGTCATAGTTTGGTCATCTGCACAATCTAATGAACCTTGCGTAGTATCCTCAGAAATAGTTACGTTACAATTCGCCTCAGCATTGTTATTAAAAAGAATAAACATAATTCCAATTAAGAAAAAATATCTAATTATAGTTTGTATTTTTAATTGAGTGAACATTGCT
>Ga0233444_10005934_pt1 | contig 11074 bp, 8 predicted proteins | sample SI_124_October20_6_FD_182792 | JGI IMG/M metagenome (GOLD analysis project Ga0233444, IMG submission 182792) | Seawater microbial communities from Saanich Inlet, British Columbia, Canada - SI_124_October2016_10_MG | ecosystem: Environmental > Aquatic > Marine > Inlet | place: Canada: British...
ATCCAGGAAAACCCTCAGACCATGGAGATGGCCATCTCATGATATGTCTTTCATCAGCTTTTTTCCACAATGCAAAATCTTGGGGATTTTTTTTATCAGATTGACCATCCAAAACTCTTGTATTATGGATAGCATCTTCAATTTTTCTACCAGATAGTATTCCGTAATGATTACTCTCATTATAAGCTACAACATCAAAATACACGGAACCATTAACTTCATAACCGAAACCTTTTTCAATGATTTCTTTTATCATTTCAATTTGTTCTACAATATGACCAGTAGCCGTAGGTTCAATACTTGGTGGTAAAAAATTATATTTTTTTAACACGTCATGAAAATCTACAGTATAACGCTGAACAACCTCCATAGGTTCAATTTGTTCTAAACGTGCTTTTTTGGATATTCTGTCTTCCCCCTCATCTGCATCATTCTCTAAATGACCAGCATCTGTTATGTTTCTAACATATCTAACTTTGTAGCCTAAATGAGTAAAATAACGGAAAGCTACATCAAAAAACATAAATGTTCTCAAATTACCTAGATGAGCATTACTGTATACTGTTGGGCCACATACATACATCCCTATATGACCCTCATGAACGGGCCTAAATAATTCTTTACTCTTAGTAAGTGAATTGTATATTTTTAATTGATTCTCTTTGTAGAGTTCCATAAAAAAATAGATATTTTTTGTGGGTTAAAGATAGTTACTTTATCAACAATACAGAAATAGTAATCTCTATTAAATTTACTAGTTTTTGTGTTTGTTATTTAGATAATAAATATTAAAATACTTTAACACTATTTGGAGTTTTTTTAAATGATCTCTTTTTACACCATTTTTATTTATAAATTTACATTGAAATTATGGCTAAAAGAAAAATTTCAACATTATTTAAAATAGAAGGTGTTTCAAAACAAGAGACAACTAGTAAAATTGCTGCCAAAAAAATTCAATTAAATAGAAATAAAATTCCTTCGGCTAAAAAGTTTATTTCTGAAATTTTGGCTGGAAATATCAGCTTTTTAAGCAGAGCTATTACCTTAATAGAAAGTTCTAACAAGAAACATCAAGAAAAAGCAACCATTATTTTAAATGGATGTTTACCTCATGCAAACAAATCAATAAGAATTGGTATAACAGGAGTGCCTGGTGTAGGAAAAAGCACCTTCATAGAAGCATTAGGAATGCAATTAACTAAAAAAAAGAAAAAAGTTGCAGTACTAGCTATAGATCCAAGTAGTTCTATCAATAAAGGGAGTATTTTGGGTGATAAAACCAGAATGGAGGAATTAGTTAATAACAAACACGCTTTTATTAGACCCTCACCTGCGGGTACTTCATTGGGTGGAGTTGCTCAAAAAACAAGAGAAACTATTATTTTGTGCGAGGCAGCTGGTTTTGATACCATCATTATAGAAACGGTTGGGGTAGGTCAAAGTGAAACCATGGTGCATTCTATGGTAGATTTTTTCTTACTTCTAAAAATAGCTGGTGCGGGGGATGAACTTCAAGGAATAAAAAGAGGTATTATTGAAATGGCAGATGCCATCATTATCAATAAATCTGACGGAGAAAATATTAGAAATGCTAGTATTGCCAAAGTTGATTTCACTAGAGCACTTCACTTATATCCTCAAAAAACCAGTGGATGGAAGCCAAAAGTTTTAACAGCTAGTGCCCTTGAAGGTACAGGAGTAAACGAAGTGATGGAGATGATTGAAAGCTACATATCATTAGTGAAAAAAAATAATTTCTTTGTTTCTAATAGAAATCATCAAAATATTTCATGGCTTAAAGCTATTATTGAAAAGAACTTATATGATTCTTTTTATAAAAACAATAAGAATCATATTGCCCTAAAAAAGGAAATTGAATTATTAGAAAATAATGAAACTACTCCTTTTTCATCTGCGAAAAAATTATTAAAAAATTATAATGGATAAATTTTTACAGCAGAAATACCTATTACCTATTGTAATTTTTATTTTTTTTATTGTTAATAGTATTCAAGGTAATTATACAGAATTATTACCAGATGAGGCTTATTATTGGGTGTACAGTAAATATATGAATTGGGGTTTTTTTGATCACCCTCCTTTAGTTGCTGTATGGGTTAAAATCAGTGATTTTCTATTTAATAATGAAATGGGGGTTCGTTTTTTTTCGTCAGTTTCATTTAGCTTACTTGTTTACCTACTTTGGAACACTACGGATCATCCAAAAAAAAATAGATTCACTTGGTTATTTCTTCTACTCATTTTTTCAACAGCATTATTAAATGTTTATGGTTTTATAACTACTCCAGACACCCCTTTATTACTATTCTTTTCTCTATTTTTATTTGCTTATAAAAAATATCTTACAAAAAAAAATACGGTTAGTTATCTCCTACTAACACTATCTATTGCTGGGATGATGTACAGCAAGTATCAAGGTGTTTTAATTGTATTTTTTGTGGTAGTCTCTAATTGGAAATTAGTAAAAGATTACAAACTATGGTTAGTTTGTTTAGGTGTAATTATACTTTATATTCCACATCTAACCTGGCAATATATGAATGATTTCCCTTCCATACGATATCATTTGTATGAAAGAGCTTCCGTAGCTAGCTATAGAATAGAGTATTCTTTAATGCATTTTGTAAATGCTATTGCTATATTAGGTTTTACTTTTATTATTGTATATAAAGCTTTTTTTAAGGGAGTTAAAAGCACCAACCAATATCACAAAGGCTTAAATTATATTATTTCAGGATTTTTTATATTTTTTTTACTTTCTTCTTTTAGAGGGCACGTTCAAGCACAATGGATAGCTCCAATTATGCTTCCATTAATATTAATAACGTTTGAGTATCTTTTAGATAACCAAAAACAAATTAAACTATTTAATTACTTAGCTTTTGTAAATATTATAATCATAATAATAGCAAGAATAATTATTGCCAATGAAGGTATTATTCCTGTTAAATTAGAATTTCACGGGAATAAAGAATGGGCTCTTAAAGCAAAAAAAATAACGCAAAATACAGATAGAGTATTTATAAACAGCTTTCAGAATACAGCTATTTTTTGGTTTTACACAAAAGAAAAGCCTCATTATCAGAAAAATTTTTTAGGAAGAAAAAATCAATTCAAATTCATACCTGGGAATAAAACATTTTTATCTGATTCGGTGTCCTATTTTACAAGAACTTCAAGAGACTACTCAGAAATAAAAATGAGCAGCGGTAAAGATTCTATTTTTATTTCCTTCATTAAAGATTATACATCTTTATTTGAAATTAAAATTGATTTGATTAATTCGGATGAAGTAATCATTAAAAATAATTCTAAAAATCTCATCAAAGCTAGCCTTGAAAACCCCTATGATTTTGATATTGATTGTAAAGATATTTTTATAGAAATAGTTTTTCAAAATAAAAAAGCAAATGAAATTTATAGTATTCCGGCAAAAATAGATTTAGAAAGAATTAAAGCCTCAAGTAAGGAAAATATTTCACTCGAGTTTTACCCGTCTATTAGAAATAGTTTAGATGAGTATCCTCATCTTGGCATAGGAATTAAAACTGATAATAATATGGATTTGGTAAAAGTAAGTTCATTACATAGTTATATAATTATTAATTAATTATAAATAATTAAACCCTTTTTATAGATTTGCATTATTTAACAATTCAGATGAATAAACAATTCCCTAACTACATAAAATATATCCTATCAAATATTGGTTTTCTGTTTGTTTACCTATTCTTTTTTAGGCTTATTTTTTTCTTTTTTATTGCCAATTTTGAATCAGTTCCCAAAGAAGAAATTCAAACAGCGTTCAGTTATGGCATTAGGTTTGATTTAAAACTAGTAATTCTAAGCTACTTCCCTCTTTCTTTACTTATTCTTTCTACTAACTACCTTTTCTTTAAGAAGAAGGTTTTTAGAAAAATAGCTATTACCTATCACATACTACTATATCTATTATTAACTATTATTTATTTAATAGATATTGGTTATTATAATTATTTATTTACTAGACTAGATGCATCTTCATTAAGATTTCTTAGCAACTTAAAAATATCTTCTCAACTAGTTATGGAAACGTATCCGGTGTACAAGGGGTTGTTTGCTTTGATTCTTTTATTTGTATTCATCCGTTTTATGAGTATTAAATTATTTGATAAAATAGCTAGAAAAGATGTCCTGTTTTTTTCAAAAAAAATGAAAGCTGTGTATTTTATCAGTACATTTTTATTACTATCGTTTGGAGTTTATGGAAGTATAACACACTATCCCCTTCGTTGGAGTGAAGCTTTTTTTTCAAAAAATAATTCAGTTAACCAATTTGCATTAAACCCAGTTCTAAATTTTTTTGATACTTACAATTTTAGAAATGATGGTGTAAACAATGAATTAACCAAAGCTTACTTTCCAATCATTGCAGATTACTTGGGTTTATCAAAAGACTCTATTTCATTTAAAAGAGAGGTTACTTTTGATTCTATTCACAAGCAAAAACCTAATCTTGTAATAGTGATGCTAGAATCATTAGGTTCTGTTACGTTAGGATACGAGGGTAATGTTGCTAACGCTACTAAAAACATTGATCAGATTATCAAAGAAAGTACTTATTTTGAAAACTTTTATGTACATAAACCAGGAACAGCTGCCACTGTCTTTTCAAGTATTACAGGACTTCCAGATATAGACACCAAAGAAACTGCCTCAAGGAATTTGAGAGTAATCGATCAAAAAATCATATTTGATCAGTTTGAAGGATATGAAAAATTGTATTTACTTGGAGGAAGTGCTAATTGGGCAAATATTAGAGGGGTGTTTAAATCAAATATAAAAAACTTAAAAATTTATGAGGAAGGCAGCTATAAAGTAGAGAACCGAGCTGATGTTTGGGGTATTGATGATTATGATTTATTTAATGAATCAGATAAAATTTTTAAAAATCTTCATTCATCTAAAAAACCTTTTGTAGCCTATGTTCAAACTGCAACAAATCATAGACCTTTTTCAGTTCCTCAAAGAAAAGAATCATATAGGCCCCTTGTTGAAGGTGATATAGATAAAACTATCTTAAAAGAATCTGGATTCATTTCATTGGCTCAACTGAATGCTCTTAGATATTTAGACTTTAATGTGAAAGCTTTCTTAAATAAAGCAAAAAAATCCGGATATTATGAAAATACAATTTTTGCATTTTTTGGAGATCATAATACTTCTATGAATGAAACAAAATCGTTTAAAAAAGAATTTGATTTAGGTTTTCAAGTACATCATGTACCCTTCTTTATTCATGCACCAAAATACCTTAAACCTCAAAAAATATCTACGATCTCCAAGCTGTCAGATTTGTTTCCAACTTTAGCAACGGTGGCTAAATCTGATTATACTAATTTTACTCTAGGATCTAACGCATTAGATACACTAAATACGAATTCATTTGGTTTTCTTTATATAAAAATAAAGGGGGAGCCGGGTATCGGATTAATTCAAAATAATTTTTATTACACAAAAACCATTCAAAATAATTTTAAAAGTTTATACAAAATTTCGGATAAAGAAAATAAAGATGTTAGCAATTTATATCCCGATATAGCATCTTCAATGGATAGTCTTTTAACATCTTACTACCACAGCACCAAATATTTATATTATAATAATAAGAAATAATTTTACAGAGTTTCTTTTAGCTTCCTCTTTCAGAGTTTCTAAAAATCAATTAGAAAAATAAAAATATTATTTATTGAACATAGTTGTTAAACGTAATTTTTGCTGAAGTTTATAAAATAGATATCCAAAAAATATTCCAGCTAAATAACCTGAAATTACGTCTAATGGGAAGTGAACAGCTAAATATATACGGCTATAACCGAAGAGTAACGGGAATAGTATTAAAAAATAAATATATTTAACATGCCTTTTTAAAAGTAAAATAATAAAAAAAGTAAAGGTCATTGAAGAAGCAGCATGACCAGAATAAAAACTAAAACTACTAGGTTTATAATCAAATTGTCGAATATATTGAATTACTCCATCTGTATTACATGGTCTTAAACGTTCAAATGAATTCTTGATAAAATTAGTGAATTGATCTGAAAATGTGATTAATAAAATTAAGAATAACAATAATAAACTACCGCTTTTCCATCCAAATTTTTTAAAAATTAAGAATAACACTAGAGCGAACAATGGAGACCAATTAAATTGATTTGTAATTGCAAACCAAAAACTGTCCCATTGTTCACTACCTAAATTGTTAAGAAAAATAAGTAACTCCTTGTCAATTTGTGTTATTCTATCAAACAATTTATTTACCTACTTTTAATAACTCAAGTTCAAATATTAAATCAGCTTTTTTAGGAAACGGACCTCCTCCAGCTTCACCATAACCTAAATAATAAGGAATAAATAATCTAGCTTTTCCACCTACTCTCATTTTCATGATAGCTTCTTTAACTCCAGGTATTAAGGGTTGTTTGTCTAAAGTAAATTTAAATGGAGTTCCCTCTTTGGTAGACTGTATCATTTTCCCGTCACCTAAATACATGCTATAACTAATTGAACATTCTACAGCAGAATTAAATCTTTTTCCTCTACCTCTCTTGAGTGTTAGAATTTGCAATCCAGACTCTTGCTTTTTTGCTTTTTTAACATCCATCTTTTCGTAAAAAACTTTTTGATCTTTGGCAAATTTTTCTAATCGTTCTTTTTCAATTTTTTCCATTTGAGCTAATCTCTCCAATTCTTTTTCAGCACTTTTTGAAATTTCATCTTCAAATACTTTTACAGCATCAAAATTCTTTGCGTCTTGTCCCTTTCTAACAATAGTTAGTTTTTTAATTATATCTGTTTTTACTATGGAGTCTAAAACATCTAAGTTGCTTACAACTTTCCCAAAAACAGAATGACATCCAACTCTAGGGTTGCTACAGTCTTTTAATTGATTTTCATTAGTATATGCATCTAGCCAAGGAGTTGGTTTGTAAGTAATAAAAAACTGACTCCCATTTGTATTGATTCCCGAATTAGCCATAGATAATATTCCTTTACTATCATGTTTCAAATCTGGGTTGAACTCATCATAGAATTTATATCCTGGACCTCCTTGACCTGAAGCTAGAGGATCTCCACCTTGTATCATAAAGTCTTTTATAACTCTATGAAAAGTTAACCCGTCATAATACTTTTTACCTTTCAAAGAATCTGTAACTTTAGGATTAGTTCCCTCAGCTAATGTTACAAAATTTGCAACAGTTAACGGTACTTTATCTGCAAATAATTGAATAATAATTTTTCCTTTATTAGTTTCCATATCAGCATAAATACCGTCCTCATATCCGCTATATTCATCCTTACATGCTGTAAAAACTAAAGAAAACACTAGTATTAATTGTAAAATTCTATTTTTCATTTTTTGTTTATTTAATATTTATTAATGTTACTATACTTATTATTGATTTGTTAATACCAATTTTATTTCCATCTCCAACAATGTCGTAGGCATTAAAAGAAGGTATTATAAACTTAATGGTTTCTCCTATTTTCATTAATTTTAGACCTTGCTGTATTCCAGGAATAAAGTCTTCTTCATCAACCTTATAATCTTTAATCCCATTAAGTTGCTTTGAATATATAATTTGATCTTTTAAATCTGAAATTTCATAGCTTATTTGAACTAAATCTCCTTTTTTTGGTGAAATTGAATTTTTAGGATCTTTTATTATGTATCTATACCAAAAACCATATGGAGAGCGAATATAGTCATGAAAAGTATCTTTTTTGATGTAATTAATAATTTTTAATTCCTCAATTGAATTTATCTTTTTTAAAATAGTTGAAGCAGGGGTTAAAGAGCTTGAATTACTTTTAGTTATGGGTTTTCTAGCTTGTTGTTCTGAACAAGAAATCAAAAACAAATAAGATAGTAAAAAACAATTTCTAAGAGTCATATGAATGAATTAATTGTTCTTTATTGTCTTCTAATAAATCACAAAATTTAATCAAGGTTTCATCCATCGAAAGATCAGATTTTCCTCCAGATGCATTATCATGTCCTCCACCATTAAAATGTTTTCTGGCAAATTTATTAACAGAAAAGGTTCCTTTAGATCTAAAGGATATCTTAATAATTTGTTGCTCTTTATCTTCAATAAAAATAGCTGCCAAAACAACACCTTCAACAGAAAGTGCGTAATTAACAATCCCTTCAGTATCTCCTTTTAAAAAATTATTAGCTTCTTTTTCATTTTCTGTTAAGGTAATGTAAGCAGTTTTATACTCTGGTAAAACTTTAAGATTACTTAATGCTTGTCCAAGAAGTTGCAGACGGCCAAAAGAACTTGAGTCATAAACATTGCTATGAATTCTATGATTTTCTGCACCATTGTCAATCAAATGAGCTATTACCTTGTGAGTTAAACTAGTTGTTGAACGAAACCTAAAAGAACCTGTGTCGGTCATAATACCTGTATACAAACAAGAGGCTATATCTGAATCTAATAAATGAATATCTCCCATTTTCTCAATAAAATGGTATATCATTTGGCAGGTGGAGCACATTTCAGTATCGGAATACATGTAAGCGAATTCATCTGGTTCTTGATGATGATCAATCAAAGCAAAATCATTTTGGTACTTTTCTAAGGTAGATTGCATGTCATTACCAACCCTGTGAAGCGCATTAAAATCAAGTAAAAAGATGATGTCAGAATTTTTTATAGCTTTTTGTGATTGTGAATTTTGCCAATCAAATCTGAACGTTTTTTTTGATCCAGGAAGCCAATGAAGAAATTTAGGATATTCATTAGGTACTACTACAGTTGGTTTATGGCCTTTCTTTTTTAAATAATGAAACAACCCAAGAGTAGCTCCCATAGCATCTCCATCAGGATTTCTATGTCCAACAATAACCACTCTTTTAGGGGTATCTAGAAATGTTTTTAATTCTTTAATTTGTTTCAAAATCATAATTAGCGAAGATACAATTTTATTAAAAATTTATGTACTTTTGCGCCGATTTATAAAACATAAATACAAAATAAAAATGGCAACAAATAGAACATTCACAATGATTAAACCAGATGGTGTAGAAAACGGTCATACTGGTGCAATCCTAGACAAAATTAATTCTGCAGGTTTTAGAATTGTGGCAATGAAAAAAACACAAATGACTAAGAATGATGCTGAATCTTTTTATGCAGTGCACAACGAACGACCTTTTTTCGGAGAGTTAGTAGAGTTTATGACAAGAGGACCTATCATTGCAGCTATATTAGAGAAAGATAATGCTGTTGAAGATTTCAGAACCCTAATTGGAGCAACTAATCCTGCTGATGCTGCAGAAGGAACTATTAGAAAATTATACGCCACTTCTATGGGAGAAAATGCAGTTCATGGATCAGATAGTGATGAAAATGCTGAAATAGAAGGAAATTTTCACTTTTCAGGAAGAGAGAAATTTTAATTCAGAACACTACATTATAAAAAAAACTGAGTTTTCTACTCAGTTTTTTTTATTTAAAATGTTTTTTCATGATTTTTTAAACTAGCATCAGCTTTGAAACTACCTTAGCACCCATTTCTTCATTTAACATCTTTATTATTTTATCTTTACCATAACTTAATTCTTCTCTTAACACAGAAGATGTAAGACTAACTATTAAGGTGGTATTTTGAAGTTTAACAGATTGAGTATAAGCAATTACCCCCTTACCCATAAGTTTTTCCCAAGCCTCCTCAATTTTAATTTTCTGCATCCCTTTTGATAAGTTATTCTCTTTTATGAAAGATTTCATTAGTTTGCTTATAGCTAAGGATTCATTTTCTCTTTTTGCCATTATTTACTTAATAAATAGTTGATTAAATATTGCCAATATATTATTTCTGAAATCACAAGTTAAAAATTTGATATGATTTATTGCTCTGTTCAATAACATTTTCTATTCTATCAGAGTGTGTATCAGTAATAAAAATCTGTCCAAATTCATTTTTATTGACTAACTCAATAATTTGTGAAACTCTATTTTCATCTAATTTGTCAAAAATATCGTCTAATAAAAGTATGGGGACCAAGTTAGATTGTTGTTTTATAAATTCAAATTGCGCAAATTTTAATGCTATTAAATATGATTTTTGTTGTCCTTGAGAACCAAACTTTTTAATAGGAAACCCCCCTATTTCAAAACTTAAATCATCTTTATGAATTCCAACACTAGTATACTGTAATATTCTGTCTTTCTCTAAATTTTCATCTAATAAAGTTCTGAAATCATAGGTGAGTAATTGACTTTTGTATACCAGATTAACTTTTTCATTATTGTTTGATATAATAAAATGTTTTTCATTAAAAATAGGGATAAACTTTTCTAGAAACTTTTTTCTTTTTTTAAAAATAGAAGTCCCAAAAGAAATCATTTGGTCATTATATACAGATAAATTTACCTCGTCAAACGTTCTATTTGCCGCAAAATACTTTAACAAGGCATTTCTTTGGGATAACAGTTTGTTGTAAGAAATTAAATCTTGGAGATAGCTTTTATCTTGCTGAGAGATAACACCATCTATAAACTTTCTTCTTTCATCACTTCCTCCTATTACCAAATCTCTATCTGATGGAGATATTATTACAAGTGGAATTTGACCAACATGCTCTGAAAATTTATCATAAGCCTTACCATTTCTTTTTAAAACTTTTTTTTGTCCCTTCTTTAAACTACAAATTATCTTTTCTAATCTTTCATTAATTGAATAATCTCCTTCAACCACGAAAAATGTTTTTTCATGTTTTATGTTTTGGCCAGCTATTGGATTAAAATAACTCTTTGCAAATGATAAATAATAAATAGCATCTAGAATATTTGTTTTACCCAATCCATTTAAACCAACAAAACAATTGATTTTTTCTTTGAACTCAAAAGTCTTGGAGTCAAAATTTTTGAAATTTACTAAAGATAATTTTTGTAAATACATAAATAAAATTGTTGTAAGTAATCTTATGCAAATTATTGAAAAATTACGATATATTGGCTTTCTATATCCAATTAAAAAAACTATTTTTGCGCTACTA
>Ga0233444_10005943_pt1 | contig 11064 bp, 7 predicted proteins | sample SI_124_October20_6_FD_182792 | JGI IMG/M metagenome (GOLD analysis project Ga0233444, IMG submission 182792) | Seawater microbial communities from Saanich Inlet, British Columbia, Canada - SI_124_October2016_10_MG | ecosystem: Environmental > Aquatic > Marine > Inlet | place: Canada: British...
ATTTGCAAACCGCTCAGCCCGTGACCTTTGGTCATCATCTTTTAGCTTGGAATGAAATGATCCAAAGAGACTACGAACGTCTTTGTGACTGCAGGAAAAGGCTAAACCAAAGTCCTTTAGGCTCAGCAGCTCTTGCCGGCACAAGCTACCCTATTGATCGAGACTTTACAGCATCAGAGCTTGGTTTCACTAAAGCTTCTGAAAACTCATTAGACTCTGTTAGCGATCGCGATTTTGCCATTGAGTTTTGCGCCTTTGCTAGCCTTCTTATGACGCACTTTTCACGCATTTCCGAAGAGTTAATCTTGTGGGCCTCGGCGCAATTCCAGTTTATCGATTTGCCAGACCGATTTTGCACTGGCTCTTCAATTATGCCGCAAAAGAAAAATCCCGACGTACCTGAATTAGTCCGCGGTAAAACCGGCAGAGTAACGGGTCAACTTATTTCACTGCTTACTCTAATGAAGTCACAACCATTGGCTTACAATAAAGACAATCAGGAAGATAAAGAACCCTTATTTGATGCTGTGGATACTGTACAAGACTGCCTTCGGGCCTTTGGCGATATGATTCCAGCCATACAGGCCAATCGGGATTCAATGTACGAAGCAGCGCGCAAAGGATTCTCGACTGCAACCGACTTGGCTGACTATTTGGTATGCAAAGGAACCGCATTTAGAGATTCCCATGAAATTGTCGGTAATGCTGTTGCCTATGGCATAGAAAACAATAAAGATCTATCCGAAATGAGTCTTGAAGAGCTACAAAACTTCTCGCAACTTATCGATCAAGACGTATTTGAGGTTTTAACCCTTGAAGGTTCAGTTGCGGCCCGCAACCATCAAGGAGGCACAGCCCCAGAACAGGTCAAAGCAGCTGCAGATCGAGCGCTTGAATTGGTTAAAAGTCGAAGTTAACCTGCTCGCCTGACTGTTCTAGGCATGCATTTGATAACATACTGATGAGCGGTTCGCCGCTCACTGTATTCTTCCATACAGTATCCTGCAGTTTAAAGTGAAAACCACCGGAGCGGGCCGCCAACCATATCTCACCCAGCGCAGGCTGCCGCGATAAAATAATTTGCGAACCATTTGCCTCGCAGGTAATAGTTAACATACCGGCAGTATTTTCATAATCTAGATCTGCACCGCTATCATCAATGCTTTCTTCAATAGAAAACATAAGATCATCAACTATTTGGTTAAACTGAGCTTCAGTCATTTTTTGGGTACCTGTTATTAGATGACAGCGATAATTGTTTGAGTGTAATCCGCCACTACCGCTATACTACCGTTTTTTCTAAGGTAACAGAATATGTCTCGACGACTCAGTCTTATTTTTTCTGTATTTTTATTCTGCGGCATAATTAGCTGTGGCAATACAGGTGATCTATATTTACCTGAAGAGACAACAACCACAAAAAATAGGGATTACTAGCCAAGATGCATAGTTCAGTTTCAATCCAAGATAATCAGCGAATAATGGAAGATGTGCCATTGCGAGCTATTGTTCAGCAATACGGCAGTCCCTGCTATGCCTATAGCAAAAAGGCTATTAGCGAAAACTTTCTAGATTATCAGCAAGCATTAGGCTCGCGCGATCACCTTATCTGTTACGCAGTGAAATCAAACTCCAATATTGCCGTACTTCAAACACTAGCAAATTTAGGCGCTGGTTTTGATATCGTTTCTATGGGCGAACTTGAGCGTGTATTAATGGCCGGTGGTGATCCGGCGAAAGTCGTCTATTCTGGAGTTGCTAAAACTGCAGCAGAAATGCGCCGCGCCCTAGAAGTGGGTATTCACTGCTTTAATGTCGAGTCCGAATCAGAACTCAAACTATTAAATAAAACAGCTGCAGAAATCAATCAGATAGCACCAGTCTCGTTGCGAGTTAACCCAGATGTAGATGCCAAGACTCACCCCTACATATCAACCGGCCTAAAAGAAAATAAATTTGGTATCGATATTAGCCGCGCCCATGAGGTCTACCAACAGGCAGCTCAGATGGAAAATATCTCCGTGGTTGGTGTTGACTGTCATATCGGCTCTCAGCTCACCGATATAACACCCTTTATTGACGCTATGCAGCACCTTCTAGTATTGGTTGATCGCCTTGCAGACTCAGGCATAAAGCTGAAACATATCGATATCGGTGGCGGATTAGGCGTGCGCTATCAAAATGAAAATGTGCCCTCATTGGCTAGCTATATGCAAGCCCTTGCGCCGTTACTTAAAGATCGCAATGAAACCCTAGTTATGGAGCCCGGCCGCTCTATTACCGCCAATGCCGGAATTTTACTAACTCAGGTTCAGGTTATTAAGAAAAATGGTGATAAGAAATTCGCTATTGTCGATGCAGCTATGAATGATATGTTACGTCCTGCCCTCTATGACGCTTGGATGGATATTAATGCGGTCGAGCTTGCTACCGAGAGTGAAGCGGCTGATTATGATGTGGTCGGCCCTGTCTGTGAAACAGGTGATTTTCTTGGCAAAGATAGAACTCTAACTATTGCTGAGGGTGATTATCTGTATCTATCATCTGCCGGCGCCTATGGATTTACAATGAGCTCAAATTATAACAGTCGCCCCAGAGTAGCTGAGGTGATGATTGATGGTAATAAGACACACCTTATTAGAGCACGCGAGACTATTGAAGACCTCGTTAGAGGTGAGCAACTGATAAAAGAGCAATAACGGAGCTCGTTAAAATGCTTATAAAATTTACTAAAATGCATGGCTTAGGTAATGACTTTGTCGTTATTGATGCGGTACGACAACATATTAATCTGACTACCGATGCCATAAAAAAATTGGCAGATCGCAATCTTGGAATTGGCTGTGATCAGGTGCTACTTATAGAACCGCCGAGCGATAAAAATGTCGATTTTAATTATCGAATTTTTAACTGTGATGGCAGTGAAGTTGAGCAATGCGGCAATGGCGCTCGCTGCATGGGTCGCTATATTGCCGATCAGCAACTTTCTGGTAAAAAAACAGTTCTTCTTCAAACCAAAAATCGCGTAATGGAAGTCACTACCAAGACTAAAAATCTGGTAACCGCGAATATGGGTGAGCCCATTTTTTCGCCTGAAGCCATCCCCTTTGTCGCAGAAAAACAAGAAACTCTTTATAGCCTTAAAATAGATGCTCAGACCTATGAAATTTCCGCACTCTCAGTTGGCAATCCCCATGCTGTTATTCAAGTCGATGACATCAAGCATGTAGCCGTCAATGAAATTGGTCCATTAATCCAAGCCGATAGACATTTCCCAGAAAGCGTTAATGTCGGCTTTATGCAAATCCTTGATCGCCAAAATATCAAACTGCGCGTCTATGAACGCGGTGTGGGCGAAACCCAAGCCTGTGGATCGGGTGCCTGTGCGGCAGCTGTAGCAGCTATCCAGCAAAATCTAGTAGATACCTCGGTAAAGCTTGAGCTACTGGGTGGGTCGCTCAATGTTGAATGGCAAGGTGGTAATCAGCCGATCTTGATGACAGGTCCTGCAGAGACCGTTTTTCATGGAAAAATAAAGTTATGACTGACAACAAGAAGCACCTGGCTGAAGAGCAGTTAGTTAGAGATTATTTAATTCAAAATCCAGATTTTTTTCAGCGCAATCAAGATGTCTTTCAGGCGATCAATATCTCTCATGACAGTGGTAAAGCAATATCATTGGTCGAGCGTCAAGTTAACCTGATTCGTGAACATAACAAAGAGTTAAGCACGCAAATTGAACATATTCTTAATACGGCAAAAGACAATGCCGCACTTATGGAAAAAACTAATCGACTAGTTTTAAATTTGATTAAAGCCAAAGATTTGAATAGCTTAATAAAAGCGCTCAATGTCAGCTTAAAAAGTGATTTTTCTACCGAATTTTTTAGCCTAACACTGATAGATGAAGGCGCAATTAACAGTAAAACAGCGGCTAATTTAGTATCGAAAAGTGATGCTGAAGACAGTATTGGCGCCATGATTACGGCCAAAAAAGCCCTGTGTGGTGTAAGAACAAGCAAAGAGGTTAACTTACTTTTTGGCAAGCAAGCCGACAATATTGGATCGGTAATCGCATTACCCCTAAAAAACACTAATACCTTTGGGGTCTTAGCTCTGGGTCACAGTGATTCTGATTTCTATAGCGAAGACATAGGCACAGTGTTTATCGATTATATTGGCGACTTACTTAATGTGTTAATACCCCAACATATAGCCCCTAAAAACTAACGCTTAGATTTACGCTTTCTTTTGTCGCTAGAATTACCTGACTTAGTCTTTGCCCTAGAATTTTTCCCTGAAATTTTTCTTGCACCTGAGCTATTCGCTCTAATTTTTTTACTTCTGGACTTATTAGATCTGTCATCCGATGCTTTTGCAGAACTTCTTGGCTTTGACGTATTTGACTTGCTAGAGCCTTTTTCTATAAGTTCAAAGTCAATTTTTCTCTCTTCTAGATTAACCCGAACCACCCTAACTTTGACCTTTTGGCCCAATCTAAATGTTCTACCGGTTCGCTCACCTACCATCCGATGTTGGGAAGCCTCATGATGATAATAATCTTTGGGTAATCCCGTGACATGAATTAACCCCTCAACCATTAGCTCATCAAGCATCACAAATAAACCAAAACCTGTAACCGCACTAACAACGCCGGTATATTCCTCGGATACACGATCTAAAAGAAACTCACACTTAAGCCAGTTAACCACATCCCGTGTCGCCTCATCAGCGCGACGCTCGGTTACCGACAGATGCTGTCCCACTTCATCAAGCGTAGAAAGCTCATAGGGATAAAAAACTGACTTGTCGATATTAGATTGTTTTTCTGGACGTCGTATATGCGGGGATTTTTTGCCACTTTTAATCAAACTGCGTATTGCCCGATGCACCAACAAATCAGAATAGCGGCGAATAGGCGAGGTAAAGTGGGTATAAGCATCAAATGCCAAACCGAAATGGCCTAGGTTTTCACACTGATAAACAGCCTGACTCATTGACCGCAGCAACACTGATTGAATAATCTGTGCATCATCGCGATGTTTAACGCCATTGAGCACTTGGCGATAGTGCATGGGCTGAGGTTCATCACCGCCACCAAGTCCGATGCCAAGCTCACCTAAGAAGTCTCTAACAGAGACTAAACGGTCTTCACTAGGTCCCTCATGCACACGATACAGTGCCGGCAATTTACACTTTTCTAAAAATTCCGCAGCACAGAGATTAGCGCACAGCATACATTCTTCAATTAAACGGTGAGCATCGGTTCTGTCTACCGGAATAATTTGACTGATCTTACGCTGACTATCGAAAAGAATCCGTGTTTCCTGAGTATCAAAATCTATAGCACCACGTTGATTTCGACATTTTTGCAATCGTTGAGACAAGCTTTTAAGCGCATCTACCTGCGGCAACACTGAAGAAAATTGCTCTCTTACGGCTGAGGGATCGTTTTCATCCTGTTTAGCAATCATCTGTGCAACCTGGGTATAGGTCATACGCGCATGAGAATGCATTATGCCCTCATAAAACTGATAACCAGTGATTTGCCCTTGCTCACTGATTTGCATCTCACATACCATGCAAAATCGGTCCTCGGCAGGATTAAGTGAGCATAAGCCATTGGATAATTTTTCTGGCAGCATTGGCACCACATGACTGGGGAAATAAACAGAATTTCCGCGAGAAAATGCCTCTTTATCTAATTCAGAGCCCACAGCTACATAATGTGACACATCGGCAATGGCAACAATAAGCCTCCAACCCCCATTGGATACAGGCTCACAAAAAACTGCGTCATCAAAATCACGAGCGTCTTCGCCGTCAATAGTAATTAACGGAATAGAACGTATATCGATCCTTGAATCACAGTAGCTAATCTCAGAGGGGATTTCAGCGGTTTCACAATCAATTTCATCAGACCATTTAAAGGGTATACCATAGTTGCGAATAGCCATTTCAATTTCAATACCCGGGTCTAAATGCTCTCCTAGTACCTCAGACACAAAGCCCACAGGTAAGTTATTGCGCGTTGGCGGCTCTAAAATATCTACCACCACAATTTGACCTGGGCTTGCCGGACAGGGCCGATCACCAGAAATAAGAATATCCTGGCTTATACGCGGGTTATCTGGCCTAACAAAATTAATCCCACTCTCACGAAAGTATCGCCCAACTAATTGTTGTGTAGCTCGCTCAACAATATCTACCAAGGAGCCTTCGGGACGACCACGTCTATCCCAGCCGGCTATTCTTACTAGAACAATATCGCCATCAAATACACGGCGCATCTGTGCGCTTGAGAGAAATATATCCTCACCTTCACCATTAAGCGGTGATACGAAACCAAACCCCTCGGAGTGGCCTATCACCCTCCCCTTGACTAAATTAAGCTTTTCCAAGGTGCCATAACCGCCGCGACGATTTCTAGCCAGCTGACCATCTCTTTCCATTGCCTTTAATCTTCGACGCATCGCTTCAATTTGCTCGGGATCAGAAAGACTCAAATTTTCGCAAACAGCCTCATGGGTTAATGGGCCAACACTATGCTCCAAATAATCAAGAATAAATTCGCGACTGGGAATAGGGTTTTTATATTTGGATGCCTCGCGATCTGCAAAACTATCCTTTATAGGCTTTTCTTTTTTCATAAAATTACTTTGTGATTTTTTAACAGTCTATGTCTAATACTTCCCAGATAAAAGAATTTCTTTTTCTTTTGATCACTTGTTTTTTTGCAGAATAAAAAAAACCTCGCAGGAGCGAGGTTTAAAGAGGGAGTAAATAACAAGACCAACCTGTACCGTCTATGGTACATAGCAACCACCCTGTCGCCTTAAATGTTGACTACCACGAAACAACAGCCCAATACATCCATCGAACAAATTTTGACCGAAAGGATGCAACTACAGAGACTTAACAATGGTGTATGGGTTTATGCTTGCGAACCAATGTAAATCCATTTAAACGCTTCCTACTTGGACAGTCGATCTTGTACTGTTAAATTTAGATTAAAATCGTTCCAATTGAAATGACACTGTCGCACTAATACTTTGTAACTAAATACTTAAATGACAAGAAAATACTAGTTAAATATTGAAGATTCTTTTACGTATTGTCGGATATTCTTAACCTGTTGAAGATTTTTTGAATTATCTAAAACCGCATAGGAAGATTTTAATTCAAGCACTATATCTCTTAATCCAGTCATGCCATACAAGCCGCAAAAACCAAGCAGATCATGAATGAGGGGGCGAATTTGCATTTGCTCGTCTGCATGAAGGCAATCCTCTAAATTATCAAGATTTTGGCTAATTGCCCGCTTTAAATCCTCCACTGGTAGAACAGCTTCAAGCATACCACCGCCCGAAAATGAAACTGCTTGCGAGCTAACACCAACAGATTCCAGAATACTATTAACCAACCGCTCTTCATCTACTGGCTTAAGCTGTATGCTTTGGGCACCTGCAGACAGCAATTTAGTCTGCTCTGATTCGGTTATATCAGCAGTAAGACCGATAATTGGTAGGTAATGATCACTTCTCTCCACAATGGTCTTAGTCGCCTCAATACCATTGATAATTGGCATATGCAGATCCATGAGTATCAAGTCAAAACTTCCAGCTTCGGCCATCTCAATGGCCTCTTGACCATTTGAAGCTATAGAGCAAACAGCCCCATGTCGCTGCAATAATTTCAGCATAAATTTCTGATTAAACTCATTATCTTCTGCCAATAAAATAGAGATGCCAGAAAGAATATCGCCATCGCTGGCTACCCTTTTCTCCGGCAATATTGGATCTAAAGATTCAGCTGCATGACCTTTTTTATCCAACATACAGGTAAGGGTAACTTCGGTGCCAACATTAACCTCACTATTAATTATAATGTCTCCATTCATTGCATTGACTAATCGCTTTGCAATCGATAAACCCAGACCACTACCACCGTATTGACGGTTTATAGTTGTATCTTCCTGAGTAAAGGGCTCAAATAATGTCGGAATTTTTTCCTTCACTATTCCTTTACCGGTATCAGTAATAACAATTTTCAAGTGGTCGTGATATTCGTCACAATCCACTGTGCTCAGATGCATATCGACAGACCCAGATTCGGTAAACTTGATAGCATTATTGACTAAATTAGTAATTACCTGAGCTAAACGAACTGGATCGCTATATAGGGTTTCGGGCACTTGATCACCAAGGGTTACATTGAATTTGAGGCCCTTTTCATTGGCTTGCAAGCGAAATAATGCGTTTAAATCCTCAATAAATCTGTCCAAGTCAAAGGCACTATTTTTAAAGCTAAAGCCAACTTGTTCAGCCCTAGAAAAATCAAGAACATCATCAATCATTGTCAGCAACACATTTGAGCATCGCTGTATAACTCGCAACTGCTCTTCCCGCTTAGTTTCACTTTCCTCTGTAAACAACATATTAGAAAAACCCAAGACTGCAGTTAATGGCGTTCTTAGTTCATGACTCATTCTGGCCAAGAATTGATCCTTGGCCAGCATAGCTTCCTCTAGCTGTGCCAAAGTAATTTTAAGCTGGATTGTGGCTCGAGCAATTTCACTCTGCATCAACTTGTTAGATTCTCTAACACTGGTGGCCAAGCCATTTATTCCTCGAGATAATTGCGCCAACTCATTAATCCCATCTTCAGCGGCAACGCCATTTAAATTTCCAGACTCCATTTTTGCTACTACAGATGTTAATTCCTCTAGTGGATCAGACACTGTTCGACTAATACGAATGGATAGCCAGAAAGCCAACAATAGACTAAATGAAACGACTGCGGTTGCCGTTAAAAAGAAACTGAGTTCCTTTTCTCTCATCAACTGATCACTGAGCGAAACCAATACCCAGCCAATTTTTTCCGGTTCGTACTGAAATGAATCCTCATAATCCATAACTGGCGCGCGTTCAGACAGTATTTCAGAAAAGAAATACCAATGCCCATCAAGTTCAAACGGTTCTGAACGCTCAAAATTATCGGGTATTTTTTCAACTGCCACATCACCGATAATTATGGGTTCTTGATCGGTATAGCTGTAAAACATAATCCCAGCCACAGAGGGTGTTTCTAAGGTGGCATAGCTCAAAGAGTCTAGGCTTTGTCGGTCCCCAGAATACAGTGCAAAGGCGGTATTTTGTGACACCTGTCTTACCGCTATATGTCCGGTATCATGGAGATTTCCAAGCATTTCTGCTCTCTGATAGGACACAAAGTAATAGGCCATTAGCATGCCCAACAAACTTAAGGGAATTAAACCGGTGACTAAAAGTCTGGATGAAATACTATTGAGGCTTGGAAAATACCTCATAAATTACAACGCCCAGTATTTTTTTCTAAATCTTCTGGGGTTATTATATTGAGATGCCATGCCACAGTTTCATTAAATTTAATCGTACAATATTGTGGTTCATGTATCTGATGAATATGATTTTCCGTTAACAATGCGTCGATTAATTCTGTAGTTTGTTTAGCAACATCTTCTGGAGAGGAATACACCGACGCCAGTGCACCAGCCGCAACATAATTCGATGAGTAACCTATAACAGGAACCCTATGCCTATAGGCTAACTGCAGAATCCATTTGGCTGTGGTGACGTTAATCAGATGACTGTCAGCAATAGGGATAAAAACATCACTGGATTTGATCACTGGATCGAGCTGTCTAATCGGGTTTTTATCCGAATCAATTAATAATATTTGCGGCTTCAATTTTTTTTGGTTAATAACATCAGTATAGAAGCTAGATTTAGTTGCCGCTGAGGGACCCAGCATAACCCCGACATTGGTTATATTTTTTGATAGTCGGCGAGCTAAATTTAAACGCCGCTCAAAGGGCTGATCTAGGATAATTGGGTTTACCCCAGATGCTATAGCCTTAGCCACATCACCGTAATATTTTATGGCTAATGCATCAAAAGCACTCTGCGTAACTAGGGTATTGATGACTGGCTGAGTTGGTTTTTTCGATAACAGACTATCAGCGGCATCTGTGCCTAGGGTGACAATGATATCTGTGGTTTTAATAAGATTTTCAATTTCAGTGTTCTGACCCTGAATTAAAACCGTATGGCCGTACTTTTTTGGCTTTGCCTTATCGGCAGTAATTGTATTGACAATTTTTCTATAGTCCGGCGTATCTTTACTCAAAATGAATAAAGTATGCTCTAATTTATTTGAATATGAATTAGTTGAGGCAAATAAAAAGACCAAAAGCGTTATTGCACGGGGGGACCACAATGCGGTCCCCAGCACTCTAAATAATCTGCTTTTAATCGTATCAATTAACATCAACTACTCAATACCTCGTCATTAAATCAGCCTACAATGACATACAACTAGTTAGAACCTATTTTACACCCAAGGACATATTTACTTTCAAAATTATTAAACGGATGATGCTCAGTATAATCACTACCCGCATTTTGCGCAGTTAACGATAATTCCAACCAATGATTTTCACGACGCCATCGCTTAGAAGCCTTCAGGTCTATGCGAGAATAACCAGGTAACTCATTTGAATAATTAGCTTTTTCCTTATAGCCTGACTTATAGTGATAGGAGCCACTTAATCTAACACCCATATTTGTTTGATAGCTGACCAATACATTAGACATATTTTGCGGCGCCACATTGTCCATCGGATATATACTATCAGCACCAGGGGTAGCAACATCATCATTAGGTGTATACGAAAGGAACCAACTATCGCCATCAACATCAATATAGCTATGATTTACATTGATTAATAATTTATTCGAAGGTTTGTATTGCAATTGCCACTCAATCCCTTGCAAATCCATATTTTCAACATTATCAATAATATTAATTTTATCCTGTGTCTCGCCAATATAAGGTTCTCTTCGCTCACCAATTAGATCTGAAAGGCGCTCTTCAAAGATTCTTATATCAAGACTGAGACTGTTTTCTATAAAGGACCCCAAATAACCGATTTCTCGGCTAATTAGACGCTCCTCTTTAATATTCGCGTCAGACCTTACCGGCGTATTAAGGATAATTTCATTATAGCTATAAGCCGAATTGTGA
>Ga0233444_10005946_pt1 | contig 11060 bp, 13 predicted proteins | sample SI_124_October20_6_FD_182792 | JGI IMG/M metagenome (GOLD analysis project Ga0233444, IMG submission 182792) | Seawater microbial communities from Saanich Inlet, British Columbia, Canada - SI_124_October2016_10_MG | ecosystem: Environmental > Aquatic > Marine > Inlet | place: Canada: British...
AAGTTCATCTTCTTCAGCTTCTTCTTCAGATTCTTCACCTTCTTCAGCGATTTCTTCTTCAGCTTCTACTTCTTCAGATTCTTCTTCTGAAACTTCTTCAGATTCTTCATCATGAGAGTCTTCTGAAACTTCTTCAGATTCTTCTTCTTCTGTTGCTTCTTCAGCAACTACTTCTTCTGTTGCTTCTTCAGCAACTACTTCTTCTTCACCATCAGCATTGTATTCACCTTCGGTTACTTCTTCATCACCTTCTACTACTTCGTTTTCTTCAATTTCTTCTGCCTCTTCATCAGCTTCTTCAATTTCTTGTTGAAGTTTCTGAGATAGAATAGATTGTAAACGAGGTGTAAAAGCTTCTTCCAAAGCAATCTTAGCGTTTGCAATTGCAGTAGCTCTAACAGCTTTTGCATCAGCGATAGCTTCTTTTAACAAATTTGAGTTTGCCATAATATTACCTTTCGATTTTGTGTTTGTGAAAATATTTGGAATTTCCAATAGAATTATAAAAATCGGTTTTTCGGTGACCCAACATAAGATTTGTGGGTATTCATAAACCAATATAAGTAAAGTCTACATTAGGTAGACTATTGAGTATATAAATATAGAATATATATTTTAAACGATAATTTTACTTATCATTTCTATTACTATTCTTATTTTTATCTAGATTTTTGGGCTTTTTTGCTTTTTTAGTATAAAACCTTAGTGTAGTATCACCACCTTCTATCTTTTCAAGAATCATTTCTTTCTGTTGTTCTCTAACAGCTAATTGTTTTTCTCTTCTACGAACAGTTGTGGGTTTTTTGTAGTATCTTCGTTCTCTTACTTCCATAAGATGTCCAGAATCCATACTTCGTTTTTTAAATATCTTAAGTGCTCGGTTGATATCTCCTTTTCTAACCTGTACTGATACTATTGGTAATTTTTTGCTCATTCTCCTAATTTAAATATAACTTTGTTATGTATAAGTATATATTATTATAATTTACTTACCCAATTGATATAGTGCCTCTTCTGCAGCTGCGTTAGTTCTATAATCATAATGTTTTGGATTTTTTCCAAAGGCTTTTAGAGATTTTTCTAACCAAATTCTATATTTTTGTTTACCATACTTCTCTTCTATCGTAGTAAGTATATCATAAAACTTAGTTTCTTTATTACCTACTTTTTTTACTAATCCTTTTATTTCGGATTTATCTTCGTTTACTGATTCATCTATACCTTTGATTTTCTGTTTGACTATCATTGTAATACCACCTAAATCCTTCGCCCATTTTTCAGCATCTTTCTTATCTGCATATGCAGCAGTTGCTACTGGCTTTACACCTTTCTTTGGTGAATGTAATACAACATAAGCTTCGTTTACTGATTCTTTAAGATTTAAACTTCTTTGAGCATTTACTAATCCATCGATAAACCCTTTTAACATTTTTTTAGTTTCAGCTTCATCTCTTGCTTTAATCGGTTTTTCTAAAACTTTTACATTTTGTTTTATATATCTAACGATTGCATTATCAACTGCATTCCATTTTATTTCTGCTTCGTTTACCTTTACTGATTCAGAAATTGATTCCTTTAGGGTTTCTAATTTTTTACCGAATGAACCACCGATTGTCATAGAAGTATAAAACGAAAATGCATCAATAATATCATGTCCATCCCATTTTGCTGCTTTAGAATATGCTGCACCTTTATCTTCAATCACACCCTCCATTGCAGTACCAACGTATTTTGATTGTTTTGCTTTTGGAAAGAATTTAGGTAATTGTTTTGCTTCACTATGAAAGTTAGCATCAGTTAGTGCTCCTTTAAGAATCATCATAATTGCATGCTGATGTTCTGGTGAGTTTATTTTTGTGCCCTTTAGATATGCATCTAATTCAGATTTTACTTTTTTATTTAATCGTAAGTTTGCTTCGTTAACAACTGATTCATTTGATGATACTCCTTCATATATTGATTTAAGATATTTGATGAAATCAGTATCTTTACTCATACTCTTAAACTCTCTATCGGAAAAGACTTTCTTTACAAAATCTCTAACATCTTTAGAGTCTTGTCTTATTAGGTCAATTTGAGAAAACATACTTTCGTTCATAGTCATAATATTATAATCCTAATAATTCTTGCAAAGATGGAATTTGCTCATTTGATTCATTTTTTGGAACACAGTTAGGAACTTCCTTACCGTTCTTTTTTTTCATACCAACCATTTCATATCCATCCCAACATGGATTTTCATCCTCTTTAAGTGTAGTTGTTATAGAACCATCATCGTTTCGCATTGATACTGATACAGGTTCTTCATTTATTTCCGATTCATTTGTTGATTTATCACCACAACCACCTTCAGTTACTCCACCACATCCACAACCACAATCTGATTTAGATTCGTTCATTCCTAAACGTTCTTTCATCTGTTCTTCGGTAATATCACCCATTTTGTAGTATCTTGATAGAATGTTACCCATATCTTCATATAAACCACCTAAACGTTGGTCTAATGATTTAGCTTCTACGGCACATTTATCAAATTGTTTACCCAACTTATCTAACTCACTCATATTACGCTTGATAGTGTGTTTATCAAACCAATCATCACCTTCATGTATTGCTAATGTTCTAGCTGCTTCAGTAATTCCACCAAGAGTTTCTGCTATTTCTTGAATATCAGATTTTCTATCTAAAGATTCTTGGTATTTGTTATATGTAGAAACGATTTCTAAGAAGTGTTTTTTAACTTCATTAGAAAGGGTTTTTTTTTCCTCACTTGATTCATTCATTATTTGGGTTAATTTAATCATGAGTTTCTCCTATTATTTAATTCTTTTTAATATTTTATGAAGATATTGTAATCTATCAATAGCATCTTTACAATGGTCCATTGCTTCTAGTATTCCACTTTCATCAATCATTTCTTCAATAAGTTCAATATCATTCTGAACTGCTCCAACTGTACCTTTTACAACTTTAACAAGTTTCTTATCAGGTTGTTTATATGGTGCTTCATTCATTGAACTTTCGTTCATTAGTTGAGTTAATTTAATCACTATACTCTCCTTAAAATAATTTTTTTAATTTTTTATCACCATAAACATCGGCGAAATACCATTTCTTATCTTTCATATTGTATAAATATACATATTCTGCTCCACCACTTCTATCTGCAGCATCTACATATTTACCAAAATCTTTCATATCACCTTTAGTTGGTGCACCACTTTTGTAATATTCAATTTCTTTATCATCAAAGATTCCTCTTGCTCCACCCATCTTGATTAGTTTAAGAACATCTTTATCACTTTTCATGTGATGTTTTAAACCTGGTTTCATATTTGATGGATATCCATCGTAGTGAACGTATGCAGAAACAATCTTACCATTTCTACCAATCACACCAACTTGAGAACGAGTTCCTTCGTTGATTACACCTTCTTTTAAAAGTTCAGTCAATTTAATCATAATTCTTTTGTCTCCGTTTTGTGTGTATATAAATCAAGTTTACCATCTTTGGTTAACTTAACATCATAGTTAGTTTTTCTAATATCATTATGTCCACCCTTATATGGAGTATCCCCAACTTCCTTAGTAACTTTACCTAACTTAATTTTATTTTTGGACATATAGTCCTGTACATTAAATGCCATAACTTAAATTAATTCTGTTATAATTTCTCTCATCAAATCTTGTGATTTACACCACTCGTTACAAACTTCACCTTGTTTAATAAGTTGTTTGTTAATAGATTCATTCATTGGAGTCATAAATGCTCCATGAGTTGATGGATTAGAAACAAAATCCCAACCTATCAATTCAAAATCTTCACCTACTTGTACTTTACCACCTGATAGAGGTTCTACTGAACCCATTCCTCTTGATGATATACCTAAAAGGATTCCTGCTTTAAGTAGTTCTTTTAAGATGTTACCACTTGGAGTTGGTAGTATCTCAACTGTTCCTACTAAATCATCGTTATCCCAATGTATCTCTCTTACGTTATGAGATACATTCTTTAGATTGATTACAGAAGAATCTGGATGGTCTAATTCACCAAGTGCTCTTCTTTCTTTAATAAGTGTTTCGTATTTTTTAGCTTCTCTCATCAAAATTGGTTTAGGATATATCCTTCCATTTTGATTTTCAGCACCTGCTCTTTGCAAAATACCCTTAACGATAGTTCTTCCACTTTCGTCCTCGTTTACTTTACCTTCGAATAAATTTGTTTCTATTAATAAATTTCCCATTATGCTCCCCAAGTTTTTCTTCGTTTAAATAAATCGAAAAAGATTGCAGATACTTCTTGTCTGATGATTTTTCTTATTAAATCTTTATCAGATTCATTGAGTTCTTCGTTTATTTTTCCTTTTTTAAAATTAACGATTTCCTCATTGATGATATCATACAACTCTTTCTTAGTCATTATATTATCCTATTTTCTTTAAATAGTTAGTTTGTGTTGCAATCCAATCGTTTCCTTTCAATCCAGCCATTTTTGCAGCTTTCTTAATCGCTTCAACAGTATTTCTTGCTTTCACTTTATACTTATTCTTCTTAGATAACTTAACACCATTAAGATTCATATCTGAAAAACTCATTTCCCAAGTTGCAAATCCTTCTTTGATGATTGATTCTTTAACTTCTTCTTTTTCATCTTCCTTCTTACCATCTTTTTTCTCTATTGCCTTTTGAAGTGCTGGTGGTAATTTCTCTTGAGCCTTTGTTAACTCATCTAACTCAGTTTGGTCTCCTCTACCAAATCTTTCTACTTTATATTCCTTATCACCTACTTTGAATTCAGAATCACCATCCTTTTTTGCCTTAGCAACAGCAGCACCAAATGCATTTCCTTCATTCTTCTTTCCTCTACCATTCCAAGTTTTTTCAATCTTGTTAAAGAATGCTTTCTTTTCTTCATCAGACATAGAAGGAATCGATTTACCAGCTTTTTCTAAAGCCTTCTTGAAAAATTCTTGATATTCAGATTCTTCAATCATAGTTTCTTTAACTATGTTTTTTAAGTTTTCTCTTGTTATTTTCATTTTTCAATCTCCTGTATAGTTCGAGCGATATTTATCAATCTCTCCTTTATCTTATAAATATGTGAATTTGTTCTTTTCCAATATTGATTGGAATCTAATTCATTCATTGTTTTAATCTTGTTATACCAATTAAAAAACTTTTCAGTTTCTCTAAGTTGATACTTAAGTTCTTTCAATCCCATAGCCATTTTCTTATGAGCATGCATTGATTCATCGTTTTTTAATTCTAACCAACGATTTACTGGTCTTTTGGATTTAGCTTCGTTTACTACTGATTCGGTTGTTAGAAGTAATTGCTTTTTGTATTTTTTTACGATGGATAAAACTTGCTTAATTAAGTCTTTTTCATCAGCTGATGTTCCTTTTCCTAAATACTTACGTGCACCATCATCATATATACTAAATGAATATGCTACTTTTTTCTCCGTACCGTCATTGACACCAATTACAAACTCTGCATCATCTATATAAAACTCGTGTGCACCATTTCTGTTGATATCGTGATTTACTTTAGTACCTAAAATTCTTTGAATTCCTTTTTCAAGTGTTGATACAGTCCCATTACTTACTTTATCTTCGTTTACTGATTCACCAAATTGTTTGGTAATCATTTTAAACATTTTGTTATCAGGTCTACCAGCAATTGCTGATACGAATGCCATTCTATCTTTTAGATTTCCTTTTTTTACAAAGTTAAAAAGTTTTTTTGCATCAATCTTATGTGAATCGATAAAAGCATCAACAGCAGAACCACGAGTACCAGTGAATCCAGCAATACCCATAGCTAATTTACTAGCTTCGTTTACTGATTCTCTTGTTAGTTGGTATCCTTGTTTTGCAAGTGTTCCAACGAAATCACTTAAATCTTTTTTGTTTTTGAAAATTTTGATATCAAAGAAATCACTACCATCTTTATGTTTCTTTTTTCCATCATGGAAAGAGATTGTGTATTTTGCTTTACCAATACCATCTTGTCTTTTGAATCTTTTCTTACCTTCGTTTACTGATTCATCCATTACATCATACATCTTACTATTTCTACCAACTGATACAAGAGTTAAATCTTTGTGTTTCTTACTTAACTTAGCTAATTCTTTTTTTGCTTTGTTGATATCACCATCTCCTGGTCTCATACCACCATCTCGGTAATAGATTTTACCATAGTCTTGTTTGTTTTTATCAAACTTATCTACTATCACTAATAATTCGTTTACCGATTCTTTAACTTTCTTTACGTGCTGAACAATCTTCTTAGCAAATGCAGGAGAAGTGATTTTAGCTATTTGAGTAATAGTTTCTCTTGGATTAGGTTTAACACTTTTTACACTAGCACTACCTTTCATATCAGGAAACTTACCATCCATTGAGTACCCATAATCTTTAATTGTGATAAGGTTACTGCCGTTATCAAATATAAATGTGTAAGAACTTATTCTTGAACTATAAGAAATTCGTATAGTTACTTCAAAATTACCTTCTCTATTTTTCTTATCAGAACCGATAACCATTCCGAATGCTTCACCAGTTTTGTTATTTCTACCTTTGATTGCCTCAGATATATTATCAACATCATTATCTACTACACTATAACCAAGTGTAGTTGCTATTTTTTTCTTTCTTTTTTTATCAGATTTACCTTTATCAGAAAATGCGTTGGGGGTTTGGTAACCAGCTACATTACCTGTTGCTGTAGTTTCATCAAGTTCCTTTTCAACTTCTTGGATAAGTTCTTCTAAAAATTTGTTAATATTATTATCCATTGACATTATTTATCTCCTTAATCAATTCATAAGACATCATTAAAGCTGAAACTTGACCATCTGTAATCTTCTTACCGATTTTTTGTTTTTTCAAAACATTTATTGTTTCTCTCAACTTTATTTTTGTAATCTTATCCTTCATACCTTTATACATTTCGTGTAAAGATGTGATTGTTTTAATTAATTCCGATTCATAATACTCGTTGAACTTTGATGTATTAGTTACATTGTTAATATACTCTCTCAATAATCCTTTTTGAGATTCATTTAATGATGTATATTTTTTATTAAAAGATTCTGTTAGGATTTTAAAAGTAAGTAATCTTAAATCTTTTTCTTGTTTTTTATAATCCTCTACTAACTTATCTTGTTTACTATCTTTGGAAATTTGGGAATTCGATGAGATATGTTCAACAAGAGTTAGTTTTGAATTAAATACATCATGTACATCAAGAATATCATTCTTTTTACCCTCAAATAGTTTATGTATAGAAGCTAAAATTTTATAATTAGTTACAGGAGATGCTAAGAAATTGGTTATTTCAAAGTTTTCTTTTATTGATTTAACAAGATTATACTTTTCTCTTTGTAATCTTGTATAATCTATTTTAGTATGTGCTTCTAAAATAGCATCAATAAATTTCTCAGCTTTATTTTCCGAATTGTATTTTTCGTTAATTAAAAGGTTGAATAGCCTAAGTTCTTTAGCCATCTCAGTACCTTTTCCATAGAATTCTTTAATTATATTTTTTGACTTTTCTTCACTACCATTAAGTATCTCAACTGTAATTTGGCGAGTTAAAAGTTCAAAAAGAAATCCAGTATTCTTAAATTTTGAATGTTTTATTTTTCTCATCTTTTTTATTTCCTATTGTGATATAGTAAAAATTCCCATATATAAATATAAATTTATAAAACTTAAACTAATTTTATTATGCATCTAATATGTTATCTTCATCCAACATACTATTTTTTTCATGTAAATATTTTCTTTTTGAAGCTATACCATTAATATATTTGATAGCTTTTTCTTCAGAAGTTCGTGTTCTCTTTGAAGTTCTTTCTTTATCACCAAGGGGGTCTCTACCTAATGGATGCTTATCTTTCCCATAAGTACCACCTTCTTTTGGTCTCCCACCTTTATTTTTTATTTCGTTCTTAATATTTTCTATCTGTTCTTCTATATCATCTGGGTCTTCATCTTCAGTTGCAGGGTCAGAACCTTCATCTTCAATAGAACGGAATCTGAATCTATCTTTTAAATCATCTAACATACGAACTCGTTGTTCATCAGATTCTCCTCCACTTAGTTTGAATATATTTTCATATACCCAATCCTTAGATAACATATTTAATCCTTGGATATCTTGAGCCAATCTAATTTTCTCACTCCAAAGATTTACTTTTTCTTGTTCGTATATTGTAGATGGATTAACTAATTGTAATTCAAAATTAGTCATTTCTGAATCTGTAATTCCTTGTGAATATAAATGTACAATTGCTATTTTAGATAATTCAGAAACTACTGTTCTTTGTATTCTTTCAATTGTTCTTGCAAATCTTACATCTTCAGCGGCAAGTGTTGCTTTACCATTTACGTTTTCTTCATATCCTAGATATGCTCTTGGAATCTTTAATGCTGCAAATAATTTATTTTTTAAGTAATCAATATCTTCAATACTAGCATATTCCAAACCAGCAAGATTATCAATTTGGGTACCACTATCACTACCTCGAACAGGAAGATAGAAATCTTCTGTTAGGTTTTGCATATTGTACTTTAAATTATAATCACCAGTATTTCTATCAACAAAAGGAACTTTCTTCATTTTGTTAATAATTCTTTGCATATAGTTATCAACTTCCGTTGGAGGGATATTACCAATATCAATTTTGAAAACTCTCTTTTCAGGTGCTCTCATGATTCTGTGAATCAACATTGCATCTTCCATAAGAGATAATTGTTTCCACAATCTTCTAGCATTTTCAATCATTGATTTTCCATATGGTAACCAATTTGTATCTGATAATAATCTAAAGTGAGCTACTTCAAAATTTTCATATTCTTCCTTACCATTCGGGTCTTCAGTTATTTTAAACTTTACTGAATTTGGATTTGATGGGTCAGTTCTTTCTAATCTTTCTGTGTTGTAAACTGAATGAGGTGTTACATTAACAATACCTTTACCTTCAGCTATTTCCATACCTAAGAAGAAATCACCATACTTACACATATTTCTTACCCATGGCCATAAGTTAAATTCAACATTAAGAACATCGTAAAATAAATTTCTTAATATTTCTTGTACTTGTTGATTATCGGAGTGAATTAACATCACATCACCAAATTCGTTTTTTAATGTTGATTCATCGGCATATATATCAAGAGCTGATGATAAGATTGGGTCATTATCCATTGCATCAAAATCTCTAAAAACTTCTCTACGAACTTGTTGGTATGCCATTGATTGAGCACCACCTGCTTGTTCGAAGAAACTTTTTTGTAGTTTCGTGTACCTATCTCTTAAAGAAGATAAGTTAGTTTGTTGTCTTTCATCGGTATCAAAAACTTTTCTCTTACCATCTTTATCGACAGTAACAACTGCCTGAGCTCTGAAGAGTTTTGTTAACCTACCAAAAAATGAAGTATCTGCCATCTTGTTCCTATTTTTAAATTATAACCTTTATTTTATTATTACCACTTTCTACAAGACCAGTATCTTGCTTTATGCCTTGGACCGGGTGAATCACAATTGTGTCTAGCTCTGAATGCTTTTCTTGCATCAGGATTAGATTTTCTGATTTTCATGGTTTTTCCTTTTGCGGAACTACCACCATGACCAAAGTTTACTTTTACAACATTACCTTGTGGGTTTTTGACATATACTTTGAATTTTTTTACATCACCTTGCATCGGTTTACCAAGTTTAACTGTTCTACCTTGATACTCAGCTTCATTCATATCAGATTTATATTCTTTCATGAATTCACAGAACTCTTTTATATCGTGGTAATTTTCCACAGTATATTCTTCTGTATGTATCGCTTCGTTAAGTAATTTTTTCAATGATATCATAATTTATTTTCTCCTATACTATAAATATGGAATTATTTAATTAACCACGTTAGGTCTTCATGCGAATCCCCAACTCTCATTTTCCATGGGTCTTCTTCCATCGATGAATTACCACCAAATCCCATACCTACCACATCCAATGAATGTGCACCAATACCACCTAAGGCTTGTTTGGTTAAATCCATACCTTCTTGTCTTAACCTAAGTGCCGTATCTCTAACCCACAATCCGATTGATAATGACATTGTTAAATCATCATTATAACCTCTCATTGCTTCTGCTCTATTACCATTCCATATAAATGTAAATAATTCATCTATTGTTCTTTGTGAACGAATCGTTACAGATTTTTCTCTGATGTATTGTTCTAACTTAGAAATGATTAAAGGTCTTGTTTTAGATGTTGTACTAAAACCAGCAGTTAATCCTTTATCTTGTGCTCTATATTTGTTTGTTAATTGATTCTCTACATCTACATACTTTAAATCTTTACTCATATAGAAAGTATTTTGATAACCCCTATCAATTACTTGTTGTAAAACCGCCCAACCAATATTTGCGTTCTCAATTACAAGTAATGCATTATTATATTCAGTTGATAACGAAACTAAAAAGTTTCCAAAATCTTTTGTATCTAGTTTACCTTTGTATTCTGCAACTTGAGATGATTCTTCTATATCTATAACATGACAAGCTGAAAAATCTCCTCCATCTCCACGAGCAACATCCGCTACAACCATATAAGATTTGGTATAGTTTGGATATTCCCATTTCCAAAGATTTCCATCGAATCCAGTTTTCTCCATTGGTTCTTGCACAAATGATTCTTTGTAAAACATAAGAAGTTGTGGGTCTATTACTGTATCACCAGAACTAACGAAATCACAATCACATTCTTGTGCTGCTCCTTTTGGTCCTAATAAAACTTCTTGCTCATCTCTCCAATCTTGATTTCTTTCAGGATGTACACTCCAATGTAATCTAATTGAATTAAAAGTATTTGTTTCTTCTTCAGAACCTACCCATGTTTTGTGAAAGAAGTTTCCTACACCATTTGGAGTTGATAAGATAATTGCGTTACCCCCAGTCGATAGTGTTGATTGTGCAGATACCCATATATCTTCAATCTTATCAATAAATGCTGCCTCATCAAATACTAATAAGGATAATGCTTCAGAACGACCA
>Ga0233444_10005951_pt1 | contig 11056 bp, 8 predicted proteins | sample SI_124_October20_6_FD_182792 | JGI IMG/M metagenome (GOLD analysis project Ga0233444, IMG submission 182792) | Seawater microbial communities from Saanich Inlet, British Columbia, Canada - SI_124_October2016_10_MG | ecosystem: Environmental > Aquatic > Marine > Inlet | place: Canada: British...
TTGCACCTCGAATCGAACACCTGCCACTCCTCAATGCCCACTCGGTGTGCTCACACGCCATGCTCGTTCTTGCTCAGGCGCCCCAAGCGCAACATCCGCACCGCGATGAACCACGAGGTGATGATGTACGCGATTGCGCAGAAGGTTTGTGGCAAGGCCATCACGAACCACAACCAGCTTCACCCTGACCTGCGCTCACCCCTTTCTCTTGCCGCCCGCAGGAGCAGCTCGGCTTCGACAAGGCGGTCGAGGTGCATCGCGTGCACCTCAAACCATGACTCACTCGTCAACCTTGCAACTCGTCCTGACCACATCCCTTTTGCCATTGGCAGGAGTGCAAGTACCGTGCGTTTGCGCCGGCGTCAAACCCATCTAGTACCCCTTTTAGCCCCTGACCCATCATCCGTTTTACCGACCACCACTTGCATGTACAGGCATGTCGCGCTACGGCGTCTCGTGCGCTCTTTAGAATCGAACACACCGAACCACTCTACCAGTTGACCGCACACTTACCCGTCACCCTCCTCGTTCACAGGCCCAACATGCTTGTTATGCCGCCTCAGGAAAATCGCGCAACTCAAACCCCCTCCGGCAGCTCCCCTCCCCAGCCCGTAGGCCAACAGTCCTTTAGCAGCATCAGTGCCTGCAGCGACGGAAGTGTGGTTTTGGCCGAGATGTTCTCGTCGCCCCACTGTGGAAAGAGGTTCATTGACATCCAGCAGCGCCGTACGTCTTCGGGGATTGATGGATTGTACAACGCGCGAGCAATACGATGGCCGATATTCCAGCGACGCTCCTCGCCTAGGATGTGCTTGCCGTGGTTGTGCATCGTCATTCCTGGCTCAAACTGGGACTCAAAATGCTCAACAAGCACGTCACGCGTTCCGAATTCCGTCAACGCGGTCACCTTTTTTGACGACATGGCCTGACCATTGATCATGCGCGAGATCGTAACACCGATTGCGTGCTCGAGGTGACGACCCGGATCGGAATGGGTACGTTCGTACTCGTCAACACGCAGCTGCTTGCGGCGGTTGCTATCGTTATACGCATTCGTCGTTTCTATGCCGAGCTCGGAATCTTTGTACTTCTTTTTGGCCGTCTTCCCCTTGGAGCTCCGTTCAAAGCGCCGGCGTCTCGCTTTTGCTTTGTCCTTCTGCGAATACTTCTTGTCGTATCCGGCCAGTGTCAGAAGACAATCGCTGCACGCCAGAGTCGACGCGCCGTCGCGGGCTGTGTTGAACTCGAAGATCGACTTTTCCTTCTTGCAACGCCGACACTTGCGGCCAGATGCTGGAGCAAACCAGTCACAGTCAGACTCAGAATCACTCTCCATTCAGATTCTGCGGCATGACCAGCACACACGCCCCGCAAGTCACATTCACCGTTAGCGCAGCACTCACCACCTCTCCCACGCTTGCGCAGATGCTCCTGTACATGGCGCTCGCCCCCGAGGCCAAGCTGAGTGCGCCGTCTGCATTCCTCAAACACTGTGCTCACATTCGCCAGTGTCTGCTCCCGCTCACCTTGCGATTGTGCACCGCTGCGCAGCCTACGAGAAGGGCGGCCCCGCCGCCGAGGCCCGCTTCGAGGCCGGCGTCGCCGGCTTCGAGGCCCGCGCCTTCCGCGGCTGCGGCATAATGACGTCGGAGCCGTTTGAGGTCTCGGACGGTGCGCTCAGCCGCTGGCTCACTCGCCACGGCGCCCGCGCTCACCTCGTTCTATCCGTTTGCGGTGCGCAGATCAGGACTCGGTCCAGATGCTCACGCGCAACTCGCAGGTCGGCGAGTTTTACGTCCTCCAGCCCCCGCAGGTCGACCCGACCGACGGCGACATTGCCAACAAGGGCAAGGGCAAGTTTACGTGCGATGCGCTCATCTACGACGAGGAGTCGGACCGCCACGTTCGCATCACGTGGGAGCAAGCTCTCAAGGCCTGCTGCATTAAGGACAACGAGGTTGCGCCCGCCACCAACCTGTCGCACCCGACCAAGATGATGATGGCCTCGACGATTCCGGGCGACCAGAAGTCGCTGAAGGGGTGGAAGGACAAGGCCGATGAGTGGACCGCGTTCAACAATGGCACCGGCGATGTGGCCTACAGCCAGCTCGACACCGACATTCGCATTGTGATCGCGCGTCCGTTTATTGAGCACCTGATGCACTCGGTGATCATGGCCGTCTCGGGCCGCGACACGGGCGCCACGCTCTTTGGTCCCGCGGACATGCAGCTGTCGGCCAACACCCAAGTCAAGACCATCGAGGGTGCGTGCTGCGCCCGCGCACGCACACACTCCGCCTTGCACCCATGGTGGCCCTCCCCGCCACCAGCCGCTGAGCGCACCAATCGCGGTGCGCAGGCCACTACACGGGCCACTTCAAGGCCGTCGTCACCAAGCCCCAGAACGTGCTTGTAATGCGCGACATCGCGTGCGCGGGGTACGTGGCTGGTGGCAACACCCTCTTCTTTGCCGACGACGGCGACGGCAAGATGTCCGCCACCAGGGCGGCCACCAACCTGATGGAGCGCCTCTCCTTCGCCAACGACGTCGGTGCCAAGTACGGGTCGATGCTGGCGTTCCCGTCGACTGCGCAGCAGTTCTCCTCGGGCTACCTCGACACCGTCATGAGCGTGACCACGAGGCTGCTGCCCTGGGAGGTGACCTCGGCCACCGGCGGCACGCACTCGTCCTTCCCGGGCGGCCAGAAGGTCTTTGAGGAGTACCAGAAGGCGCTCAACCTGCGCTCGATCCACTTTGGCGAGGACATGAAGGCCGCCGAGAACCAGGACTTTATCTCGCAGGTTTTTAAAAATGCCCAAACTCCACACTGTGGTCCTTGTGCTGAACCCCGCCTCCCTTGACCGGTCCAGGGCTCGACCAACAACGCCACGTGCTTCATCGGTCCCCACCGCGTTTACGACCCGTGGACCAAGTCGTTCATGAACCTGATCCCCGGTCAGGGTCACTTTGGCCCCGATGCCATCCCCGGGGTGAGAACCCACATGCCTCAAACCTTGGTGTGTTCTTGTGCACGCACCCACATGCTTGCTAAACACGGTCTCCATTACGATTGCCAGGACGCCCGCTGGCGCCGTGGCGAGTCGGTCTCGCTCAAGACGGCCCGCGACACGATGGTCCCGCTGGAGCTTGCCCAGCACGCCCAGATGGTCTACTCGGCCCGCTAAACGCGCCCTCAAACCCCCACGTCGGACTGCGCGATCAAGAAGCCCGGCGAATCCTGGCCGCCGCTGTTGGCGGCACCGTGGTAGTAGCAGAATCGGGGAGAGTGTGTGTCCGTGTGCGTCCACCTGGGGAATGTGTGCCTTTTACCAAACGACTTTACCAAAAACCAACTCGCCAACGTCTTTGGATGGAAGCGAATCGAGTTCCTTGCGCCATGGCGCCCCGCGCGGCGTGGCTCGAGGCGTCGCGCAACCCTTCTTCGCCCGACCCGCTCTGTGGCGTGCACCTCGCCAACCTGCAGGGCCGAGCAACGCCACGGCGCTGCAATTGTCGCAACGGCTCCCTCCCTACCACGCGCTGTGCGTTTTGAAACTCGTTATCGAAAAACTCTCAACTCGCCAACAGTGTCATGCCCGGGTGACTGCGCATGTCCAGACTGTTGAGGGTCAGCTGCAGCCCCGTGCGCTGGCCATTGGCGGCAACTCCTGTGCCATGGCTCGAGGCGGTGCTGGTGGTTTCCGCCGCCTCCGCTGCGCGCACCACGCGCGCGGTTCGCCCGCTACTGCCGCCGCCCATGAGCCCATTCCCGCGAGCATACATGTTGGCCGCCGCCCCAACGGTTCCACTTGATGCACCGGGACGACCGCTGCCAACGTGTGTAATGACGCGAAAATGTCCTCTGGGTGGCGAATCGGCTCGTCGTCGCTCTCCAAGCGCGCTGGTCGTGGTCATCGGTCGGTTGGGCGGTGGCACCGGAGCCATTATGGATCGGTGCTGCAACAAGGCCTCGCGCTCCTCGGCGGTACCGCCAGTGCTCGTGCTGGCACCCGAGCGCTGGTGGCACTGCGCCGCCGCCGCACCCATGGTGTTGCAAAAGCTCAGGCCAGTGGTGGCGTTGAGGTCGCGCAGCACGTATGGATTGGCCGTCGCCGCCGCTCGGCCCTGATAAATCTTGTGCAAGGTCTCGGGCGTGGCGCTGCCCGGGTTGGAGCTCGCCTCGAGCAACCCGCCCTCCTTGAGGACGGCGGCGACCAATTCTGCGCACGGCGCATCCCATTATGATCAGCATAGACGAGCGCGGCAACCGCGAGGGTATGGCGTGCTTTGCCTGCACAAAAAAAACTGGTGCCATCCGTCTGTCGCGGCCACAGCAGACTCCTGGCCATGCCCGTGTTTGAAAACGGCTTGCCCACGCACTGCGTCTTGGCGTAGCGCAGCATGCGCGCCACCGCCACCTTGGAACAGCCAAGGCTCTGGTAGACATAGTGCGGACTGCGACCGGTGCGCTCGACGAGTTCAACGCCCACCTGTGCACGCGTGTCACATACCATGAGCAAGCGCAAACTAACGCACGCGAATGTGCAACGCGAATGTGCAACGCGCCTTGTCGTTGAATACTCTGCACACATTGGTCATCATGCCATTGCACCCGGGTTCCTCTGCGCAACACAGACACACACACACACACACACACGTGTTGCTAAGCTGGTTAGGGTTGGGGTTGGGGTTGGGGTTGGGGTGAGGGCAGTTTGAACGTGACCGGCTTCGGTTTGTGAACTAGTATGCGTGTGCGTGTGCGTGTGCGTGGTTTGAGAAGCATTCGTTACCTCCGATGGCAATCTCAACGTGGGTCAGGGAACTCATCTGCGCCGCTGCGGCGACCACGTTCAAAAACGGTTCCTTCCACCACTGCTCGCCAATGCGATAATAGATGAGCGTCACCGAGCTCCCACTGTCGGGATCCATCTTGTGAGGGTTGTGGCACCAACGCCCTGTGTTTTTATTGGCCCACGCCCTTTGACGGAATGGGACGCACACGCACACACGCACAGAGTCTTGGTCTTTGTACTTTAATACGCGAGAGTGCAGCGGCTTATCCAGTGGCCAAAGCGGCAGCGTGTGCTACTAAAAAAATAAACCCCCGGGCCGGGCCAGTTCCTGCTCGTGCTGAGCCCAGCGTAGGGCGCCCCGCAAGCGCCCCCGTCGAGTTTTGCGCTAGGCCGTGGCGTGTTTGGTCTACGTGTTCGGAAGGTGTAAAACATGTTGCATGGGCACAACGTCACCGTTGTTGTTACCAGTAGCTACGCAAAAGCGGTCCACCCGTCCATCAGCATAATCGCCGAATGCGTGCTCAGTTTACGTTGGCTGGATCTACCGCCCGCCACGCCCGTTCTGCTCGCGCACGACAGCCCGTGGGTTGGCCCTGGCGCCAGACAGGCCACCCCCACCGCCGATGCGAGCGAGCAATTTCCAAACGCGTACCTTGAATACCTCGCGCGCGTGCACCACGCGCTGCCACGCCTGCGCATGTGCAACGGCGAGCTAGTGCCCGAGGTGACACATTGGGTGCGCCAACAGGCCCTCACAAGGCGCTTTCCCGTGCACAGGGCGCACTTGTGCAGCTCCAGCCTTCCCACACACCTCCGTGCACCCTGAAGATGTCGGTCCACAGTTGTTGGCTGAGATTTATGGTCTCAATTGTGGTCCTTTTAAGGAGCCGCGTTGGTACGACTGGAGCCCGAGCAACCCGAGGATGAAACCGGGCCCAGGCGCTGTCAAGCCACCGTTCATGCCACCTCGTTGCCAGGTTTAGAAATTCTTCAAAGGGTTTGGCCCACTCTTAGAAACCCGAGCACATTTCTAGTCTTTTTCTAACTCTGAGACGTTCCCTTTACTCTTTGTCGGCGAAAAAGTGCTCGGGTTATCGTGTTAAACTTGCACGTGCAAGTTTGACATGACAACCCGAGCACTTTTCTGCGTTCCAAGAGTAAAGGGAACGTCTCAGAGTTAGAAAAAGACTAGAAATGTGCTCGGGTATTGCGTCGGGCGGAACCCCTAGACACTCGACCCTGACCCCCCCCACCCTCTGAGGAGGGAGCCACCCCTCCACGCACGGCGCAAGCGGCCTCCTTGCACGACGAGGGGGTGAACTCTCGCCCGACGCAATACCCGAGCACATACAGCGTCTACGACGGAGCTGGTGGCTCGGGTGGCTCGGATGGCTCGGATGGCTCGGGTGGCTCGGGTGGCTCGGGTGGCTCGGGTGGCGTGGAAGGCCCGGGCGAGTCTTTTGCCACATCTTCCGATGTGGCAGGCACCAGCGCTCCGCCCGGTGCCCAGATGCGGCAGAGGCCCTCGGTCACCTCGCAGCTGTGCTGCCGGAATTGGACCAGGTTGGTCTCCAGGGCTCGAAGATCACGCAGTGCGTCGCGCACCAAGGGGTGAGCGCCCGTGTGCAGCCGCTCCGCCGCGCTGGACAAGGCACGCACACGCACCACTTCCTCTACCGACATGGGGACTGCCCCGTTGGCATCACGCCGGTCTGCCAGGGCATGCAGCGCATGCACGAGATCGACGACGATGCTGCTGAGCAACTGGCCAACAGACGGTGCCAGCGTGTTTGCCTCCACAAGTTGTTTGAGCGTCTTCAGCTTGCTTCCAAAGGGCTGCGCCATCGAGCTCGGAAGCAAATCGGACGCAGGCGAGAGCAGCGATTCCAGCTCGGGCATCATCACCGGGAGGTTGAGCGCAGACCCCCAGTCGACGACGGTTGCCGTAGTCGTTCCTTGTGCCAATGGCTTTGGAAGGGGTGATTGAGCCAAAGGCAAGGTTGCTGCCAATGTTGTGACGGCAGAGGACGACGCAACCGACGACGTGGCGACGCCATTCTGTTTTGCGACCGCCTGTTTCGGCACCGCCTTTGGTCCGTCTTCTGAGGCATCCGAGTCATGCGCTTCGTCTTCGTCGTCCGAGTCGTCACCCGAATTCGACTCCGAATCGTCAGAGTCGGGATTGCCGTCACTGAAATCTTCCTCGTCGTCATCCTTAAGGTCGCCCTCATTGTAGCGTGCACGCTTGCTCGCTTTTTGCTTTGTGGGCCGCTCCTTGGGGTCTTCTTCTTCTTCTTCTTCTTCTTCTTGGTCGTCGTCGCTGTCCTCCCCGCCCTCTTCATTGTCGCTCTCGCGATCGCGCTTACCAGTGGGCACCGGGTCGCCAATGTCCCAGCTTTCGCTGTCGTTGTCATCGTCGTCTTCGGTTGGGGTTCTCTTGGAAATGGGTGCAAAGGACACCGTCTTTGCGGTAGATGCAGAGGGAGCCTTTGAAGACGACGTTGCAGCGCTCTTGGAGCCAGTCGACTTGTGCGGCGCCTGAAGTATCGACTTTGGTTTGGGTTGCGGCGCGGATGCAGACTTTGCCTTGGACTGCGCCGCCTTCTTTTGAGCCGATGCAGACGCCGCCTTGGTCGCAATTCCCACTAGTTGATCCATCACCTCGGCGAGAAGGTGCGTTCCCACCGCTGCCGAATGGGAAGAGAGTTTGGGAATTGTCTGGCTAAAAATGCTCGAGGCGTGGGCACGCGGCAGGTGCTGGCCCAAGTCGTACAGCTCCTGCGTGCATGCTCGAAGCTGGGTGCCCGCCTCGGTGCTCTTGGCCTTCCAGTTGCCCCAGATGGCATCGAGCTGTTGTGCAAGGGGCACGTCGTCCGAGGTGGAGCTCTCCGCATCGTCGTCGTGGCTCGACGTGGTGGTGTCTGGCGCAGTGTGATTACTCGTGGGCGCCACGGCCAGTGAGTGTCCCATTAGGATGAAGCACTTTTCGAGCTCGGCGCTGAGCGGCGGTAGGCACACGATTGTGAGCCCGCCATTGGCGTAGGCCGTGGCGCCACAGCCCGTGGCGTACGTTGGCTTGTGCTTGTCGTCGTATAATCCTTCGGAAGCCGCTCCCAGATCGCCAATGGCGTGCATGGAGACGAGCATGGAGAGCACATACGGGTGGTGCTGTGCTGTGCCATTGTGGGCCGTTGTGGCGTCAAAGGGCGAAATCTTCATGTTGCAAAGCAAGCGTCGCGCATCGGCATTGTCCACGTGAAAGTAGCGCACGTCTTCGCGTCGTCCCGGATTCAGGTTGAGCGGGGCGCTAGTCTTGCGCGGAATGCGCACATAGAGCACGAGCTCTGGTCCAAATCCATTCCTCGGATGCGTGCAATCGGCCACGCGTAGCAGTGCCGGGGTTCGCACCGATCCCTGCAGCGAGACGGCCACCGTGTGCCCGCTCCACGGATTGTTGGGATCCATTGGCCACCCGCCACTGGCCTTTGGAAGGTGCGTCTCAAAATACCGATTGAGCTCATCTCTCGCATTGGACACCGTGTTGCTTGGTCCGTAATTCTTGCTGCTGGGTTTGATGACCAGATTTCCGGGATGGGTAGTCTGGTACTCGAGCGCTTTTGGATCCTCGTTTGGACGTTTGGATGTGGTGGATGCGGAGGTGGACATGCGCAACGCCGTGCGTGCACGACGCTCAGCGTTTCCTGCGAGGCGTTGGCGCGTGCAACCAACGAGAAGACTAGCGCGCTCGTTGGGAGTGCAAGTGCAATGGGCGGCGGAATGCTGCAATCTGCAGATGCACGCCGCAAGAGTCGCCAACACCGAAACCAGAACGCGTGAGCCCGTGGCGGCCAGCCACGCGCTGCGCTCGACGTGCCGTCACCGCCCATCCACGGACCTGTGCGCGTGACCCCCCTTAATCATAACCGGTTCACAGCAAATTGCTAGGATAGAAGAAGGGGTGAGCGCGCGTGCACGGGCGTTGGGACGCGTGTGCGCCGCTCGCGAAGCGCTGCGCATGCCGCCCTATCCGCGTTGGCGATTGCCACAATGGCTGCTGCGGCTCGCGGCGCTCGCGCTCGCTCCCTTGAGCGAGGCCTTTCCCGACGCCCCTCCACTCGTGGAAGGGATCAAGTGCACACAGGAGTACCCCGACGAGATCTTTCTTGATTACAACGACGCTTACATGACAAACAGAAACCTTTTTGGCATGGCTGAGGACCGAGGTAACAGGTGGCTCAGCGGACCCAACTGGGTCAACGACGGCACCGATGCAAGCCATTGGGACGGCTCAAACGATCGCCAGCGCTTCGACTTCTTTGGCAACTTGATCGGCACGGGAGACCTAATCGGCGCAACCAGCACGGACGATTGCCCCGAAAAAGACAACAAAGATAATGCGATAAGCACGACAGATAACACGGGGTGCCTGCCAAATCCCGACGAGACCGTGCGAGTTATCAACGTGCTCTCACACCCCGATAAAAATAATCCAATGTTGAACGTGGACAGCTGCCTCGTGATCAACCTTCGGCAGGATGTGATTGACGGTAACAGGAACCGGTACGGCGAGGTCTCGCGCGTCGATATGGTCGTCAGCGTTCCCGTGGGTGGGTTCTTCCACACCAACTCAAAACGAGGTGTCACCATCGAAGATGGCTCCTTTTTGCAAATCAACGTCGACATGTCGGGTGTTCATAGCGGGCAGCGCCCCGACAATGTAAACACCGGGTGCTCAGGCGGTGGTAGCGCCTGTCGCTCCAACTTTCAGATCCAGTTTGTCGTCGGCGAGTGCGACCTGAGCAACGGAGTTGCGTGTCAGTACGGCAAGGCCATTGAAATCCCGGCACTCGAGCTCACGTGGTACGATTTTGACGAGTTTTGGAGCACCGGTGGCAACGGCAATTTTGGCGATGGCAGGGAGTGCGTGTACGCCTACGAGTGGCAGCAGTACGGCACCACGGGACAGTTCATTGACCAGCACACTATCAGATACGTCACTGGCGAGGACCCCAATGACGGTGGCACAAAGTTCATGTCGCCGTATGTAAGTCCAGGATGTGCCACCGACGAGCTGCCCAACTTCAAGGTTGTAAATGGCGTGGCCTTGAACATGAACACCGACGCAACTCACAACTGTTACTCCATAAACACGGATACAAACTCGGGCGATTGCGGCCGGTCCACTGGCATCACTGGGACGGCGGTCGCGGACGAACCGTACTGCTACCCACCAAGGCCGGATCACGGCGACAGGGCAGGGTCGGGCAGTAAATTCTATTGGCAAACATGCGACTGGAACGATGACCCATTAGACTACCTGAAAGACAACTTGGAGAACGAGCTTGACTACGACGTCGGAACGTGCTATGAAGGTAAAGACACCCCGCAATCAGTCGGTGACCTCTCTTGGCTCGGCTACTCGGTTAAAGGAAGCGCGGCTGGTGATAACGCGGCTGGGTATTGGGGCCCGTCCGACTATCTCGTCGCGTACTCTTCCTACTACAGGAGTTACGGTTGCCCCAACCCAATAGGCAACGTGTGGGCTGGGCACTACGACACTCACGGCGAGGTCATGTGCGCGAATAACGACAAGCACCCACTCTACACTACCCAAAACGATTTTGACTGCACGTGCCAGGACAAAGATCCCACCACTGGACGCGGGACGCTCAAAAACCCCTTTACGGGCATTACGACCATCAAAATCGAAGGGGGTACCAAACCATCAGACGGGCGTAACGAGGGGTCTGGCGTGGATTGCAACGGGCCGTGCACCGATGGCGTGTCGGGGCACAATCTCGGAACATTGGCCAAAGTGGGGAATCTCAGATATTGGGTGGGAAACACACAAGTCCCGATGCCCGCCTTCAATGTAAACACGGACGCGCCCAGACGCAGCAGCATCAAGGTCTGTTCCACCATAGGCGGCGTCGGCGACGACAACGTCAAAAACCCTGATGAGCTCACGGAACAGCAGCGAGCCAAGTCCTTTTCAGTGTGGTACGAGTCCACGGACAAGATCCTGTTCGACTACGAAACCGGTGCCACTAAAGATTTGGGTAACGGCCGCAACTTCCAGTTTGCAGGCAAGAGTCGCGTCTTGAATGTTTGCGACTCGCCCTCGCCACCACCGTCGCCACCGCCTCCGAGTCCGCCTCCTCCGAGTCCACCCCCACCCTCTGAGCCGCCGTCGCCGCCGCCTCCCGTGCCGCCGCCGCCCTCGCCGCCGCCACCCTTGGACCCGTTGCCCTCGCAGCCGCCG
>Ga0233444_10005953_pt1 | contig 11051 bp, 9 predicted proteins | sample SI_124_October20_6_FD_182792 | JGI IMG/M metagenome (GOLD analysis project Ga0233444, IMG submission 182792) | Seawater microbial communities from Saanich Inlet, British Columbia, Canada - SI_124_October2016_10_MG | ecosystem: Environmental > Aquatic > Marine > Inlet | place: Canada: British...
AGAATATGCCCGTCAAGTCAATGAAAAAGGGTTAAAAAATAATTTTATCGGAAAAAACTTTGTTTTTGACGAACGCCGAGGAGAGCGAATTAGTGAGGATGTAATCGCTCAATGTCATCAATGCGGCGCCCCTTGCGACAGCCATGTCAACTGTGCCAACGAAGCCTGTCACCTGTTGTTTATCCAATGCGATTCTTGTCGTGAAAAAAGACAAAGTTGTTGTTCTACCGACTGCCAAGAAATCATTAATCTGCCCCTCGAAGAACAAAGAAAAAGACGTAAGGGAAAACATAACAGTAACAAAATATTTAAAAAAGGCCGTAGCGAAGTCTTAAAATTTAAACATTAATTTAGGATTTTACAGCTCCCCAGTCCCTCGAATTAACCTTATCTTTAAATCCTAATTAAAATCTATGGGTTGCGCATCATGTGCTAGTAATGCAAACGGTTCACCACGTGGGTGTAAAAGTAACGGTACCTGCGGGACGGACAGTTGCAATAAACTGACGGTTTTTGACTGGTTGGGCAATATGGAAATGCCTTCTGGGAAAGCCCCATATTCAGTTGTGGAGGTGCGTTTTAAGAACAGCCGAAAGGGATTTTTCACCCTGCCCGAAGGACTGACGGTGGCTGTGGGTGACCCCGTGATTACCCATGTGGACAATGGATATGATCTGGGATTGGTGACGTTGACCGGAGAATTGGTTCGTTTTCAGATGAAAAAGAAAAAAGTAAGTGAAGACAGCGATGAGGTCAGCAAAATTTTACGCAAAGCCAACCAACAGGAAATAGATAAATGGCACGCCCTGAGGGATAAAGAGGCGCAAATTCAAAAACGAGCGCGAGAATTGGCCATTGCTCTGAACTTGGAAATGAAACTTTCTGATGTCGAATTCCAAGGAGATGGCAAAAAGGCCACGTTTTATTATACAGCCAACGGCCGGGTCGATTTCCGACAGTTGATCAAGGACATGGCGCAAGCCTTTTCCATTCGGATCGAAATGCGGCAAATCGGATTGCGGCAAGAGGCTTCGCGCTTGGGAGGCATAGGCTCCTGTGGCCGAGAACTCTGCTGTTCTACTTGGTTGACTGATTACAGATCGGTGTCAACGGCTGCGGCACGTTACCAGCAGTTGTCCCTTAACCCCCTCAAACTGGCGGGTCAATGTGGAAAACTCAAATGCTGTTTGAATTACGAACTCGATGCCTACCGCTCTGCGCTCAACACCTTCCCCAAATCTGAGGTCAAACTCCAAACGGAAAAAGGGGTAGCCGTGATGCAAAAAATGGATATTTTTAAGGAGCAGTTGTGGTATGCCTACAAAGGCGAATGGATGAACTGGCATATGCTCTCGCTCTCATCGGTTCAGGAGATCATTGCCAAAAATAAGAATAAAGAAAAGGTGCCCAGTCTTGAGGAATATTCTTCCGAAGCCACGGTAACCGTGACGGAAAAACCCGATGTTGCTTTTGAAAACGTTGTGGGTCAAGACAGTCTGAACCGCTTTGATCGCCCCAATAGATCTAAAAATAAAAGGAGAGAAAAACGCAAGCCCAACCGGCGTCAAGACAATGTTTAGTAAATACGCTATATTTTCAGGATTGATTTTGGGATTGATTTTTGCCTGTAGCGAGCCCCATTTTTTTATGGAATACCGCAATTTTCAGGGAGAGTGGCCCGCTTCTGAAAAAGTTGTTTTTGCGCTCAACGACTCAACCGATCGACCGGTCAATATGACGATTTATATCCGAAACAACCAACATTATCCCTTTTCCAACCTCTTTTTGATCGCCCAACTCAAAACAGGAGATTCCCTTTTGCTCTGCGATACGCTGGAATATGCCATGGCCAACGCCCAAGGCCAGTGGTTGGGGAAAGGATTTTTGGAAGTAAAGGAAAGTAAGCTGTGGTGGAAAGAAAATTATAAATTGCCAAGAGCCAAAAATCTAAACGTTCAGTTGGAGCACGCATTGAGATTCAATGGCAGTGAACAAGGAATGGACCCCCTGGAGGGAGTCGTGGGTATAGGTTTTGCCGTGGAGGAAATTTTAGAAGATGAGTAAACCCAAAAACAAAAAAACAAAAAAGAGGAATTACAAAAAGTTCATTTGGGCTTTTTGGTTGCTTTTTCTCACGGGAATTTTGATCGTGGTAGGTGTTTTCGGCATGGCCGCTATGGGCTTTTTAGGCCCCATGCCCCCACTGGAGCAATTGGAAAATCCCAAAACCAACTTGGCCACCCAAATCCTTTCCTCCGATGGAGTAGTATTGGGCAAATTTTACTTTAACGACAACCGTACGCCCATTACCTATGACGAATTGCCGCAAAATATGGTGGAAGCGTTGATTGCTACGGAGGACGAGCGCTACTATGACCACGCCGGAATCGATTGGCGAGGAACATTGAGGGCCTTGTTTTATTTGGGGAAAAAAGGAGGGGCCAGTACCATTACCCAACAGTTAGCTCGACAGCTTTTTGTTGGGGTGCGTTCCCGAAACAAAAAAGAAGCGGTACTGCAGAAAATCAAAGAATGGGTGCTTTCGGTTCAGCTCGAAAGGCGCTACACCAAAAACGAGATCATTGCCATGTATCTCAACATATATGACTTTGGATACAATGCCGATGGGGTTCGGTCGGCGGCAAAAATATATTTTGACAGTACTCCCCAAGCCCTGACATTGGAACAATCCGCCACGTTGGTAGGAATGCTCAAAAACTCTTCTTTGTACAATCCGCTCCGACGACCCGAAATGGTCAAGGAAAGACGCAATGTTGTTTTTCAGCAAATGCTCAGGAATGAATTGATCACCGGAGAAGAAAAGGATTCTCTTGCTGCCCTGCCCTTGGAAATTGACTTTACACCCGAGTCCCACCGCGAAGGTTTGGCCACCTATTTTCGTGCCTACCTCCAAGAGTTTATGAAAAAGTGGATACGGGAAAATCCTAAAGCCGATGGCAATGCCTATAACATCTACCGCGACGGTCTTAAAATCTATACCACCATCGATTCCCGCCTTCAGGCCTTGGGCGAAAATGCCGTTTCGACACATATGAAGAATTTACAAAATGAATTTTTTCTTCAGAATACCAAAGCACGAAACCCCACTGCACCTTTTTTGGATCTGCGCGATGGCGAAATCGATACGCTTTTGACCCGTACGGCTTACCGCAGTGAGCGCTGGCGAAAAGGCAAATTAGCAGGAATGGACGAAGAAGCGCTTTTGGAAAGCTTTTTTAAACCCGAACCCATGCAGGTGTTCAGTTGGAAAGGGGAGATCGATACCATTATGACCCCCATGGATTCGATACGCTATTACAAACATTTCCTGCGGGCAGCCATGATGTCGATGGAGCCACAAACAGGTCACGTCAAAGCTTGGGTAGGCGGATTCAACTACAAACATTTCCAATACGACCAAGTCAAGCAAGGCCGACGTCAAATAGGTTCTACCTTTAAACCTTTTTTATATGCTACGGCCATCGACCAGCTCAAGCTCTCGCCCTGTGATAAGTTACCCGATGCCTTGTATTGTATCGATGCGATGAAACACGGTAATGTGGATCCTTGGTGTCCCAAAAATTCGGGGGATCGCTATGGCCGAACACGTACCCTAAAAAATGCCCTGGCCAATTCTGTCAATACCATCAGTGCCAGAATCATGGACAAGGTAGGGCCGCAACCGGTGATCGATTTGGTAAAAAAAACAGGGGTGAGTTCCTATATCCCCAAGGTGCCTTCCATTGCATTGGGAACCCCCGACATCAGCCTTTTTGAGTTGGTAGGGGCCTATGGCACCTTTGCCAATCAGGGGATTTACATTCAGCCCATTGTGATTACCCGAATCGAGGATAAAAATGGAATGGCTTTGTTCGAAGTGGTGCCCAAAACCAAAGATGTGATCAGTGAGGAAGCCGCCTATGTTACGGTCAATCTTATGGAAGGGGTGACAGAACACGGTTCTGGAGCCAGATTGCGCCACGCCGGACTGGAAAAGACCAATTATGTGTATGAAAAAGTGGTAACGGGCTATCCTTATATTTTTGAAAACCCGATTGCTGGAAAAACCGGAACGACACAAAACCAAAGTGACGGATGGTTTATGGGCATGGTGCCCAACTTGGTTACAGGCGTCTGGGTAGGCGGGGAAGACCGTTCGATCCACTTTGAGGAAATTGCCTTTGGACAGGGAGCCTCCATGGCCCTTCCCATTTGGGGATTGTACATGAAAGGCGCTTATGAAAATGAAGAATTGGGTATCTCCCAAGAGGCTTTTTTGGCGCCCGAACAAGTGAGTATTGTTTTGGACTGCGAAGAATATGACAACGATGCCGACCCTACGGTACCGGCCAAACCCAAAGCCAATTTGGATCAGTTGGGCTTTTGATCGCCCGATTTTCCAGAACGAAATAAAGACGTTTCAGGGGGCTTTAAATCTAGAATAATGTTTAGCCGAGGAATGGATCTGACAGATCAACAAAAAATGGAGCGACACTTACTGATCATCGGCATACCATTCGGCAAAAGCAGTTGCCGTTTCTCGAAGTTTTAAAGAATACAATTTCAAATGTTTAGGCAACCTTGACTGAAGTTTTACTACAAAGTCTAAAATCATCATTTCGCTGGTGGGTTGGTAGCCAACTCTTAGTATTTTGTGGCCCCTACTTTCCATTTCGTCGGCGATTTCTTTGTGAGGGGAGTTGTTATTGAGCACCGTGGCGTGGTCAAACGGATGGACAATTTCTTGATTGACAATGGATTTAAGGTCTCCAAAATCGATGACCATTCCGTTTTTGACGTGTTTGGAATCTGCAATGGGTTGGCCGATGACGGTTACGTCCAGTTGATAACTGTGACCGTGAACATTTTTGCAGAGTCCGTCATAGCCATAGAGTGCATGTCCGGTTTCAAATTTAAACTGTTTGGTGACACGAACGTTCTTATCCATTTTTAGAGTGATTTGATTTTGTTTTGTGTAAAATCCGACAGGGCCAAATGAGCGGTAATTTTGGCATTTTCAGGCAAAAGACTTTCCCAGTTTTGGGTGTCTTTCCAATGTAGTTTACGTAACTCCTTACAGGCTTCGGGGGCATAGTTTGCCCATCTTTCTGCTTTTTCGTTTAGGGTTCGATCCAGTGCTTCTCGACCTCCTACACATTCTGCATAAAGCCCTTTTTGGAGTCCCCACTGGGCACTTTTCCACTGGGCACTGTCCAAGGACAATTGGGCAAAAGCGGTGCTCCCTATTTTCCGACTTACAGCGGGTTCGATCACATAGGGGCCCAAGCCGATGGAAAGCTCGGAGAGTTTGAGGGAAGCAGTATCGGTAGCAAAGGCATAGTCACAAGCAGAAACCAGTCCAACACCGCCTCCTACTACTTCGCCGTGGACGCTGGCCAAAACAAATTTTGACATTTTTCTAATGGTATTGAGTAAATCGGCAAAGCCCATAAAAAAGGCAGTGCCTTCCTCTAGGGTTTTGACCGTTTTTAGCTCACTCAGCGAAGCACCAGCACAAAAGGCATTTCCCTCGCTTTCCAAAATGATTACCCCAATATCGGGATCCATTTCGGCCGTTTTAAAGGCCGTGACCAGTTTTTGTAATAGGGAAGAGGGTAGGCTGTTTCCCTTGGGATGGTAAAACCTGATCCTCCCGATTCTATTTTTTTTTTCTAAGTGAACGTTTCCTTCCATCGATTTTCAAAAATAGCCAATCTATTTTGTTTTGGGGAGTTCTCTTCAAATGGAAATGATTTTTTGACAGCTAATTTCATAAATGATCATTAAATCCCGATATTACTGGACAAATGAAGCTTTCTTTTTTGCCTTTATTGACTGTTGCACTGTTGTTCACACTTGGTTCATTTGGTCAGCAATATGCCAATTTCAGTCTAGATAATGACCTCTATTTTGAAACGGATCGCTATTATTCTAGTGGAATTTTTGTCAGTTTTGGAAAATTGAAACCTGGAGATCAAATAGAGGACTACCCAAAAAAATACACACATTGGACTTTGGGTCATGAGATTTATACCCCCAAAAATAGATACACCCGCGATATCCAAATATTAGATTATCCCTATGGGGGATGGTTGTTTCTGGAACGATCTTTTGAGTGGTACAAGAGTGCCCTTTCGGCCTGGGGAGTATCGCTAAAGGCGGGAATGACCGGTAAGGCTTCATTGGCACCATATTTACAAAACCTCTATCACGACAAGGTTTTGGGTTTGCGAGATGTGGCTTGGGAAAGGGCTTTGCCACAAAGGTTTCACCTCAATTTTAATATGATGATGAGAAAGCGATTGCCATTGGGCAAGCGATTGGCCTTGTTGTACGCGTTTTTTGGAAATTTTGGTACCCAACGCATCGCCACCGGAGGGCGTTTGGGGGTTTTGTGGGGGACTTCTCAGGCCTTGGCATTTTTTGGAAATCCATTGGAGACGCAAAACAAAGGATATGGGTTTTATATGGGAACACGTCAAGCGTATCGCTTTCACGATTATATGATCTCTGGAAGTTTGTTTGACAACGACGCCCCTTTTGTATTGACCAGCATTCCCTATAAAAATAGTTTGGAGTTGGGCTTTGCTTATCATACCGAAAAGTGGAGATTTTTGACACTGTGGAACAGTATCTCTCGTGACAATAAACTTCAGCTGAGCCCAAGACACTATTACCTTAACATTTCGGTAGGAAGATTTTTTTAATTTTTTAAAAGTGATCTCTAAACCCATGTCTTGTGTAAACCACAATCTACACAACTGTCTTATTTTTTTGTTTACTTCTTGTTTGGTCGTTAAGATTTAAGAGAGTGATCATCCCAAAATTTCAGCATCTGTAACCATTCCAGAAGCTGTTGTAAGCGATTCGACTTTTAAGGATAAACTCCGGATTCTCCCACAGGAATCTTTTGCTGTATTGTCATCGAGTACAAAAATGAATAATACATTGTTTAGGAAACAGAACAACAAGTACTATGATGTGGATTTTTATTTGAACGATCGAGTGATCTCATCGGACAGTATCAGCAATATTAAATCTAAGAAAATCAAGAGTATCATGGTTGAGCAGGTGGAGGGTGAAAAAAAAGGTGTGGTTAGAATTTACGTTGATCCCTAGGCTATTTTGGTTTTTTTTTGGGATTGAGCACAAAAAAATGAACGCCCAAAAGAAAGGCATCAAAGTTGTTCATTTGAAGGCTCAGAGAATTTGTTGATTTTTTAAAAAAACGGTATTGCAGCGAGACGTCAAATCGTTTCCACACATTGTATTGGGTTGCAAAAACCCAACCAAAAGCATTTTGGATGACCCCTGATGGATATTCATAGCTTCGGTTTTTTAGGTCAACGATTTCTGTGTTTTGTGCTCTTTGCAGGCGGTTGTATAACAAACCGGTCTCAAAATGTAGTTTTCTGGAGGGAAACACCCTAATGGTCAAGGGAAAACTGAGGTAGGTGAGTTGATCGTAGGATTGATTTTTAGTGAGATTGTACTGATAGCTGAGGTTGAAATAGTCCACACCAGAATTGAGGGCAAAGGTTTTTGAAAATTTGTATTGAATGTAAGTACCGGCCGAAAAGCTGATTTTTCGAACGGTATAATCTTCCCGCATATTTCCATAAACGGTATGAAGATGAAGATCCAAATTCCATTTGCGGTAAAATCCATCCAGATCAGGCCCTCGGTTGTATTGTAGCAGTAAATTGGCATCGCCCTGTGCGAAACTCAGCGAAAACATTGGCAATAAAAGCCAAAACCATTTGATTTTTAAAACAGACATTATATTAAATATAGCATAATATTGAACGAATATTGGAAAGAGGTTTCTAAATTTAATGCTTTGTTGTATTTTTGACGCCAAGCCAAAACGGGGATGTAGCTCAGCTGGCTAGAGCGCTTGACTGGCAGTCAAGAGGTCGTCGGTTCGAGTCCGATCTTCTCCACTAAAGTAAACACTTTATAATCCAATTATATCAAGCCCTTCAAATTATTGGGGGGTTTTTTTCTTACAGTTAAATCACATACTAAAATTATTCAATTTTTTGGCACTAATCCATAAAGAGAGGTAAATCTTCATATTTTACCTGTTCTGTTAGGACAGATTTTAGTCTTGGTAGTATATACTGTGAAGTTATTTGAATAGTTTAAGTTTTTGGTCCATTGTTATCTCTGTAATATCCAAAGCATCTACAACACCTTCTACTAATGTTTGTAGTTTCTCTTTTACTTCTGATGTTAGTTTGTTGGGTACTCCTGCTGTTCTTCCCATATCTATTTATTTAGAAATCAAAAATTAATAAGTGTATCACTCTAGAGGTACGGTAAAAAAAAACTGCCGACAAAGGCTCCTTTCAAGTAAAGCTTCAAGCCTTATTAAACTAATAAAATTACAATACTTAAGTGATTAATAAATCTATTTAAGTTATTAAAAGCCTAAATAAAATTAATAACTACTTTTTCAATTACTTCATTATCAATGTTTTAAAAAATATTTTGTTATTCTTATAATAAAATTAGTTCCAGCTGAATAGTTCTGCTTATATATATAAGTTTGAAAATGAGCTGGTTTTTAATAAATACCACATACAGAAAAACAATTGCTGCAATGGATTTTTACAATTCTATTGGCGTTAAATGTTATGTCCCTTTATACAATGAAAAGTTATCCAAAGGGCAACTCAAAAGAAAGCCCTTACTAAATGGTTATATTTTCGTCCATTTTCAAAACAAAATAGATTATAATTTAGTTAACCAGAATCCCTTTACAAAGGATATAGTGGTTTATAATTCCAAACCTATAGTTATCCCCCTATCACAAATGCAAATTATGATTAATCATGTTGAGTCAATTTATAATGATTCTCATTTTTCTGATTTTTCAAAAGGTGATTCAATTATTGTTAATCATGGAAAGCTGCAGGGTTTAAGTGGTACGGTTATAGAAATAAGAAATAATAAAATCTATTTGAATATTGAATCTTTATCTGCCAAATTGGAGATAAAATATTCCTGATAGATTATTATTTAGTTATCGTAATTCACTTTCATTGACAATAGTCAATAGGCGAAGCCGTAATTACAACAGAACATTTCCAGTACACTTATCAATAAATTAATTATGAGATCAGACATTAAAATTCCAATTTTAATTCTTTTTATTCTGCTATTTATTTCAAAAATTGAGGCTCAAAATCAGACCTTGTTAAACCTTGCCCAAGCCGAGATTAACAAACGTGGCTTGACTCAAATGGAGGTTCAGCAAAGACTTATACAAGAGGGAATTAACATAGAAGCTATCTCACCTGCAGATTATCCAAAATACCAGAACCAAATTTTTTCTGTATTAAATAAAATGCAAGCAGAGAAAAATCAAACAAAAAATGTTTTAAAATCATCAACAAATATTAATGATGATAAGGTTTCAATAATTCCTACAACAACACCCCAAGAATCACTTGCTCAGGCAGAACTAAGTCAAATTAAACCAGATTCATTAAGTGTTTTGTCTGACAATCCCATATACGGACATTCCATTTTTTTAAATAAATCTCTTGATCTTTTCAGAACCACAGATGGAGCAGAGGCTCCTGAAACTTATATTTTGGGTGTGGGAGATGAAATTCGTATTTCTATTTTTGGAACCTCTCAAACCGATATACAGCAAAAAGTATCAGATGATGGATCAATTCAACCCTCAGGAATTTCTAAAATTTTTGTCAAGGGGCTATCATTAAAACAGGCAAGAAAAATTATTAGTAAGCGATTAGCAAATTATTATGACTTTAGATCTGATCAACTTGTAATTAGAGTTGATGTGAGTCGAACTATAATGATAAATATTTTTGGGGAGGTAGCCAAGCAAGGAAGTTTTAATATTTCGGCCCTAAACTCGGCATTTAATGCCATTTCTGCTAGTGGAGGTCCAACAGAATTTGCTTCAATTAGACAAATTCAATGGATAAGAGGTAACAAAAAAACCTTTCTTGATTTTTATGATTTCATGAAGGATCCATCAATCAATGCTGACCTTTCACTTCAGAACAATGATATTCTATTCGTGCCAGTTGCTCAAAAAATTGTTTCAATCCAGGGTTCAGTTATAAGACCCATGAAGTATGAAATTACTGAAAAGGAAAATCTAATTAACTTAATTGATTTTGCTGGTGGAATAAGATTTGATGCCCGTCCTGATTATGTGAAAATCAGCCGAATCGTTGATGGACAAGAGGAATTATTTGAATACGATCTTGAAAAAATATTAGATGGTAAGCAATCAGTTGAATTAAAAAATGGTGATCGAATAAGTATTTCCTCAATCAAAAGACCTTTAGAAAACTATGTAGACATTGAGGGGGCTGTATACTATCCAGGAAGATTTGATTTACAATCAAATTCAAAATTATCTACACTTATAGAAAATGCTCAACCAAATTATAATGCGAAAACTGATCTAGTTCTTATCGAGCGAATAAGACCAAACAATACCATTGAACTGTTAACCTTACCCTTGGCAGAAAACTTAGATTATAATTTAAAACCCAGGGATAAGATTCAAATCTTAGATTTAAAAACCTATACCGATCTTATGGAATTAAGTGTGGTGGGATCTGTTCGAGAACCTTTTTCAAGATCCATGCCATTTGATGACAATCTTACCATAAAAAAGGCAATAGAGATAGCCGGTGGCTTAAAACCTACAGCATATCAAAATGGATATATATTTAGAAAAAATAGGAGTAACCCCGAGCAGACCATTTACATACCTGTAAATATTCAGTCCGATAGCCTAATGCTGCTTGGTGCAGGTGATCGTTTAAATATTTATGATAACACAACTTTTACTGATTTTGGAAATATTCAAATATCTGGCGCTGTAAATAATACACAAAACCTAAGCTATGATCCAAGTTTGACGCTTCAGGACCTTATCACAAGTGCAGGTGGATTCACCACAGGTGCTGCTTACAATAAGATACAGGTTTTTAGAACTGAGTTATCAACCACACAACCTGTTGAGTTTAAACTCATAGAACTTGAGGTGGACTTGGATT
>Ga0233444_10005959_pt1 | contig 11045 bp, 7 predicted proteins | sample SI_124_October20_6_FD_182792 | JGI IMG/M metagenome (GOLD analysis project Ga0233444, IMG submission 182792) | Seawater microbial communities from Saanich Inlet, British Columbia, Canada - SI_124_October2016_10_MG | ecosystem: Environmental > Aquatic > Marine > Inlet | place: Canada: British...
ATTTTATTATTCGGGAATTCTGCTTTTTCTTTTACCTCTTGACCAAATGTTTGCATAAATTTTTTAACTTTTTGAAAATTACTCATAAATACTCCAATTCTGATTTGTCTAATATGAAATAGAGTGTATTATAAAGAATTAGTTTATGAAAGATAGAGTCGAATTTGATAGTATTGGTAAAATTAAAGTCCCCAATGATAAGTATTGGGGTGCCTCTACTCAAAGATCAAAAAAATATTTTAATATAGGCGAAGTTTTAGTGAGGCCCTTAGTAATTCACTCGATTGCGATTATAAAAAAAGCAGCAGCAATTATTAATGCAAAAAATAAAGATTTAGACCCCAAAATAAGTAGATATATTGTTAAAGCTGCTGAGGAAGTAGTTAGGGGAAAACACGATAAACATTTTCCATTAAAAGTATGGCAAACGGGTTCTGGGACACAAACAAATATGAATGTTAATGAAGTCATAGCTAATAGAGCTATCGAGATGATGGGTGGTAAATTAGGCTCCAAAAAACCTGTACATCCGAATGATCATGTAAATAAATCTCAATCTACTAATGATGTTTTTCCAACGGCGATGCATATTGCAATAGTTTTAAATACGAAGGAAAAACTTTTACCATCTTTAAAATTATTAGAAAAAGAATTAGCCAAAAAATCAAAAGAATTTAAATCTATTGTAAAAGTTGGAAGAACACATTTACAAGATGCTACACCTCTTACACTGGGACAGGAATTTTCTGGTTATCATGCTCAATTAAAGCAATGTATTTATAGAATTGATAATGCATTGAAAGAAATTTATTATTTAGCTCAAGGTGGTACTGCAGTAGGTACCGGGCTAAATACTAAAAAAAATTTTGATAAAAAAATTATCAAAGAGATTAGCAAAATTACCAAGTTACCTTTTAAGCCTGCATCTAATAAGTTTGCAGCCTTAGCAGCTCACGATGAAATTGTTAATTTTTCCGGAACTTTAAACACCACTGCTGTATGTTTAATGAAAATTGCAAATGATATTAGATTTTTAGGATCCGGTCCAAGAGCAGGTTATGGTGAACTTATTTTACCTTCAAATGAACCGGGTTCCTCGATTATGCCAGGCAAAGTTAATCCCACACAGTCAGAAGCTGTTACTATGGTTTGTGTAAAAGTAATAGGAAATCATAATGGAATAACCATGGCTGGTTCTCACGGACACTTTGAATTAAATGTTTTTAAGCCTTTAATCATTCATAATATTTTACAGTCAATTGAAATTATGGGCGACTCAGCAAAAACTTTTGCTTTATACTGCGTGAAGGGAATTAAAGCAGATAAAAAAAGAATAAAAAATCTACTTAAAAATTCTTTAATGTTAGTAACAGCATTAACACCCAAAATTGGTTACGACGCAGCTGCTCAAATTGCGAAGCTGGCCCACAAAAATGGAACAACTCTGAAATACGAGGTTATCAAGGCGGGACTGATAGAAGAAAAAGAATACGATAAAATTATGAGTCCCCTTAAAATGACAAAGCCTAAATAATTAAGAAATTTCTAAAATAAACTCTTTAATTTTATTAAAATTAAAAATTTTTATAAAGTCTTTATCAAAAAGTATTGTCTCGAATAATTTCTTAAAATAATCTAAATCTTCTTTTGTGGCCTTATAATTATTATTCATATCAATTTTATTAAAATTTATTTTATTACTTAAAATATTAATATTACCTTCAACATGAACATTTAGTGGTTCATTTTTATTTTTATATTTAATCGAAAATTCTTTTAACAACTTTTTTTTATCTTTAGAATTAAGTGAACATTCAAAATATAAAATTGGGTATTCTTGTAATAAGTTAATATTGCCTCGACAATTTATGAGATTTTCTTGAATTGTTATTTTTTTTGAGAAGGTTAATCTTCCATAAGCTAAACTGATATTTAAATTAAAATCATCAATTATATTTTTACTAAATTTTTTGGATTTAAAATCAATATTATTGGTTGTATTGATTTTTTTAATTAAATCTTTTGAGTTTAAAATGTCATTTATGTTTATCTTTTTCAATAATTTAAAATTTATATTTTCTATTTTAAAATTAGAACTTAAATTAAAAAAAGGGTTATATACTATAGTGCTTTTATTTCTGAATGATAAATCTTTATTTCTAAAATAAGAGTTGTAGATTTTTATTTTTTTTTTATCATAATCAAAGTTGAATTTTAAGTTTGATTTAAGTAATTTTGCCTTGAAAATACCGCTTATTGAATTTAATTTTTTTACTTTATTTAAATTAACTTCTGAAGTAATTCCAGTTTTATAAAGAATGAAATTTATTTTATCATAATTGTCACTTATTGAAATTTTAAATTTTTTATTAAAAAGTTTTCCTGTAACTATATTTTTTTTATAACCATAATTTGAAAAGTTAATTTTTTTAAAATCGATTAAATGCTTTTTTTTTTTATTAATGTTTAAATTTAAATTTTTGAATTTTATTTTATTACTTAAATTATATATATGATTAAAAAAAAATTTAAGTTCAGCGTCTGATAATGATATTTTATTTTTATTTATAACTACTTTATTTATTTTAAAATCTTCGTAGTTGTAGATGCTTATTAATTTAGGATAAATTTTAAAATTTGCTACATTAATAAACAATGAATTTCTTTCAAAGCTTAAGTCAGCGTTATTAATTTCTAAATTAGGTAAAGGAAATGAATTGTATTTTATGCTTTTATAGCTATTTAGTTTGAAACCATAGCTTTCAAACAGGTGTTTTTTAATAACTTGATCCTTTTTTTCTAAATCAAAAAAATGTGGAATTGATAAAAATAAAATTATAGAAATAAAAAAAATTCCAAAAAGATACCTAATAAAAAAAATAAATTTAAATAAGGTTGAGTATTTATTGTGTATTCTTTTATATAATTTATTTATCATTTTTTTTATTTTTATAACTAGTATATAAATGAAAATTCTCTCGTATGAATAACATAGATAATTTAATTGAAAAACTTAACAAAGAGCAAAAAGAAGCTGTTCTAAATACAGAGGGGCCTAATTTAATAGTTGCTGGAGCAGGCTCTGGGAAAACTAGGGTTCTGACGACTAGACTTATTCATATTATTAACCAAAAGAAAGCTTGGCCAAATCAAATTTTATGTGTGACCTTTACAAATAAGGCAGCAAAGGAGATGCAAAACAGAGTAATGCAGTATGTTAAGGGCAGCTCTAATGCTGTTCCATGGTTAGGGACTTTTCATTCTATTAGTGTAAAATTTTTAAGGAGACATGCTGAAGCATTGGAATACAAAAGTAACTTTACTATTCTAGATACTGATGACCAAAAAAAGCTAATTAGAAATATTGTAAAAGGTCAAGATCTGGATGCAAAAAAATTCTCACCTCAACTTATAATGTACCATATAGATCAATGGAAAAATAAAGGCCTACTTCCCAAAGACGTGAAGTTAGTAAAATCAAGTTCTATAATAAAATCAATTTTAAAAGTTTATCAAATTTATCAAGATAAAACTAAAGATTTAAATGCATTTGATTTTGGAGATTTAATTTTATTTTGTGTAAAACTTTTTGAAGAACATCAGGATATTAAAGAAATCTATCAAAATAATTTTAAATATATACTTGTAGATGAGTTTCAAGATACAAATTTTATTCAAAATAAATGGTTAAATTTATTAGTAAATGACAAACAAAATATATGCTGTGTTGGGGATGATGATCAATCAATATATAGCTGGCGAGGTGCAGAGATAAAGAATTTTTTAACTTTTGATCAAATTTATAAAAATTGTAAAGTTTTTAAATTAGAGCAAAATTATAGATCTACCAAAAATATTTTAGAGACTGCCTCAACTTTGATTTCTAACAATTCTAATAGAGTTGGAAAAAAATTATGGTCTTCAGCAAATCAAGGAGAATTAGTTAAGCTAAATTGTTACCGTACAGGAAAAGAAGAAGCGCAGGGTATAAGTGACATTATTGAACATAATCTTAAAAAAAAATACTCATTAAATGATGTTTCAATTTTAGTCAGAGCTATTTATCAAACTAGAGAATTTGAAGAAAGGTTTTTGCAGGTAGGAATTGGATATAGAGTTCTAGGTGGTACTAAATTTTATGAGCGATCTGAAATAAAAGATGCTGTGTCTTATTTAAGAATTATAAATCAAAAATATGATGACTTAGCACTTGAAAGAGTAATAGGTTCACCTAAAAGAGGTGTAGGTGAAAGCACTTTGAGTCAAATTTATCTATTTGGTAAAAAAAATAATTTATGTTTAGAAGACTCGATCACAAAACTCTTAGAAAAAGGAGAATTTAAACCTAAGATTAAAACTTCACTAACTCAATTAATAAATATGATAATAAAATGGCGCAAAGAATCTTTTGATATGAAACATTTTGACTTATTAAAACTTGTTCTTGATGAATCAGGTTATTCTACCATGCTTAAAAATAAAAAAGATTTAGAAAACGAAAATAGATTAGAAAATTTAAAGGAGTTATTAAGAGCAATGCAAGATTATGATAGTTTACAAAGTTTTTTAGAGCATGTTGCTCTAGCAACTTCAATTGATCAAGAATGGGAAGGAGCAAAAATAAATTTGATGACTATGCATGGTGCTAAAGGATTGGAATTTGATGTTGTTTTTTTACCTGGTTGGGAAGAGGGGCTTTTTCCTCACCAAAAATCCTTGGAGGAAAAAGGTGATTTTGCTTTAGAGGAAGAAAGAAGATTGGCTTACGTCGGAATTACAAGAGCGAAAAAAGAAGCCTATTTATCCTTTGCAATGAAAAGAGCTTATCATGGCGATTGGATGGATACACTTCCATCAAGATTCATTAATGAAATTCCTGAAAATAGTGTTGAAAAAAATGATGTTAATATTGATAAAGAAATAGATGATTTCGAATTTAATCAAGATAATTCTATTGAATTTGATAATGAATATAGAAGTCCAGGATGGGATAGATATAAAAAAAATAAAACTCTTAAATGGAAAAAATAAATAAAATAAAAAAAATTTTTAAAAAAATTAGAATTGATGGATATATTATACCCAAGAATGATGAATTTTTTGGGGAATACATACCAGATAATAAAGATCGACTAAAATATATTTCTAATTTTTCAGGGTCATTTGGATATGCATTAATTCTAAATAATAAAAATATCTTATTTGTTGATGGCAGGTATACCTTACAAGCAAATAAACAAAGTGGAAATTTTTTTAAAATAAATACAATTCCAAATAAACTGCCAAAAGATATTTTGAAAAATCAAAAATTGAATATTGGTTTCGATCCAAAATTGTTTACAAAAAAAACTTTAGACTATTTTTTTAGAGAAACTAATTGTGAACTGATCCCTGTAAATACAAATTTACTTGATATCATTTGGAAAAGAAAATTAAATCAAGTAACAAATAAATTTTTTAAATTACCCAAGAAATCGGTAGGTGAAAACTATAAATTAAAAATTAACACAATTACTTCTAAAATAAAAAAAGTTGGAGCTGATTTTCAGTTTATAACTGCTAGTGAAAATAATGCTTGGTTATTAAATATAAGAGGGCATGACTCAAAATATACACCTATACCACATAGTTATATTTTAATAGACAAAAAGAAAAATGTTATTTGTTTTTGTGATTTAAAGAAAATTTCACTTTCTTTTAAAAAAGGTTTTAATAAAATTAAATTCATAAGCATTAATGATACTGGTAGAATTCTATCATCAATAAGTGATGGTAAATTTATAATTGACAGTAATACTTGCTCTATTTATTTTGAAAATATTATATTAAAAAATAATAAAATAATTAATCGTCAAGATCCTATTTATTTTTTAAAAGCAATTAAATCAAGAAATGAAATAACAAATATTAAAAAAGCGCACATTGATGATGGCGCAGCTTTAACAAAATATTTATTCTGGTTGAAGAAAAATTTTGCTAAAAAAAAGATTACTGAAATAAGTGCTGCACAAAAATTATTACGTTTTAGAAAACAAAATAAAAATTTTAATTTTTTAAGTTTTCCAACTATATCTGGTACAGGGCCTAACGGAGCTATTATTCATTATAAAGCTTCCAAAAAAAGTAATCGCAAATTAAAAAAAGGAGATATCTACTTGGTGGACTCTGGTGGCCAATATAATTATGGCACTACTGACGTAACTAGAACAATTTCATTAAACAATACAAATAAAAGAATAAAAAATATTTTTACAAGAGTGCTCAAAGGACACATAGCAATAGCTAGTTTCGATCTTAAAAAAAATACTTCTGGGTCAATGATTGATAATATAGCTCGTAAATACTTAAGACAAATTAATTTAGATTATGCTCACGGAACCGGTCATGGTGTTGGTTATTATTTAAATGTTCACGAGGGACCCCATGCTATTTCAAGAGGTAACAATGTAAATTTTCAAGAAGGTATGATTGTTTCTAACGAACCTGGATATTATGAGAAAGATAATTTTGGAATCAGAATTGAAAATTTAATTTATGTAAAAAAAAATAAACAAAAAATTTGTTTTGATAATTTAACTATGGCACCAATTGATAAAGAACTTATGGATCTAAAAATTCTAAATAAAGATGAAAAAAATTGGATAAATAATTATCATAAGAATGTTTTTAATAATCTTAAAAGTTTTATGAATAAAGTAGAAATTACAGAATTAAAAAAAGCTTGCTCAGCTATTTAAAATTTTGTTCCATTCTTTTTCTAAAATTACTTTAACCTTTAATTCTCTCGCTTGGTTTATTTTTTTTTTGGTTGGTTTCGACTCTCCTACAACTAAAAAGTCTAAATTTTTTGATATAGAGCCTAATACTTTACCACCATTATTTTCTGCAATTGTTTTTGCCTCAGATCTACTCATATTTTGAAATCCTCCTGTAAACATCAATTTTTTATTAGCGAATTTTCCACTATTACTTTTTTGCTTATGTTTTGTTATATTTAATTTTTCAATAAATTCTTGCGTAATTTTTACATTTGTTTTGTTTGAAAAAAAATTATTTATAGAGTCTATTTGTGTTTCACCGATCCCATCTAAATCGACTAATCTGGTTAATAATTTTTCTCTACTATTTTCATTAAATAACTTTGTAAACTCTTCAATTGTTAAAAAAAAACCTGCGAGAATTTTTGCATTTTCTTGGCCAATATGTCTTATGCCTATTGAATAAATGAATTTATGTAAAGTAACTGTTTGTGAATTTAAAATGGCAGTTTTTAAATTATTGATAGAAACTTTACCCCATCCCTCTAAATTTCTAATTTTTTCATAGTTTAATTCAAAAATATTAGAAGGCTTTTTTATCAAACCTAAATCCCAGAATTGTTCAATAACCTTTTTTCCTAATCCATCGATATTGAAAGCTTCTTTTGATACTATGTGCTTTAGCTTCTCTTTAGCAATAAATATACAATCGTATCCTTTAATACATCTTCTAACTGCATCAAGTTTTTTTGTGCTTTTGCTAAACTCTTTTTTAGTTTCCTCTCCACATAAGCATTTTTTTGGAAAAATAAATTTTTTAGCATCCTTATTTCTTTTTTTAATATCGATGGAAACTACTTGTGGAATGACATCTCCAGCTCTTTGAATTTCTATAGTATCACCAATTCTAATATCTTTTCTTTTAATTTCATCCTCATTATGCAGGGTTGCATTTGATACCACCACACCTCCTACAGTAACGGGTTGAACTTTAGCTACTGGTGTTATTGCTCCTGTTCTACCCACTTGTATAATTATATCTTTTATTATTGTAACTGCTTTTTCTGCCGAAAATTTATAAGCAGTGGCCCACCTTGGTGAGTTAGATGTATTGCCTAATCTTTTTTGTAATTTTAAGTCATTAACTTTATAAACTATTCCATCTATATCATAATCTAGGGAAGATCTGATTTGATTTATATTAAAATGATTTTTTTCGATTTGGTCAATGCCATTTATAGTTTTTGACAAAGTGTTAACGCAAAAACCCCATTTTCTTATTGTATCTAAAAACTCTGATTGTGTTTCAAATTTCATTGGATCTATTGCGCCAAAACCATATGCAAAATATTTTAAAGGGATTTTAGATGTCTCGCTTGAATTTTTTTGCCTTAAAGTTCCACCGGCAGCATTTCTTGGATTTGCAAATTTATTTTTAAGACCAATAAAATCTTTTTTACTAATATAAATTTCACATCGAATTTCCAATATATCAGGTACACTTTTAGATTTAATTTTCTTAGGTATGCTTGAAATAGTTTTAAGATTATCTAAAATATCTTCACCTGTAACACCATCTCCTCTAGACAGGCCCCTAATTAAATGTCCTTTTTCATAAATCAAACTAGCAGATATCCCGTCTATTTTTGGTTCTGAGAATAATGTTATTTTATTATTTTTTTTATTTAAAAAATTGTTTATTTTTTTAAGAAAATCCTCCATATCAGATTTTTGAAAAACATTTGACAACGATAACATCGGCAACAAATGATTTATTTTTTTAAACTTATTAGATGGTGGCGCTCCGACTAAATCTTTATTAGATATTAATTTACTTAAATATGGATATTTTTTTTCTAAGTCTAATAATTCTTTTTTTAATATATCAAACTCATAATCAGAAATTTTTGGATCATCATTATTATAATAGTAAATATTATGTTTTTTTAAATTTAGAATTTTTTTTTTATAATCATTTATTATATTTTTTTTTTCTTTCATTTATTTTTTAATAATATTAACAATTTTTTTAAAAAAATTTTTTTCTTTTGATTTCAAGTTTTTTTTTTTCACAATCTTATAATCTTTATTAAATAATTTATAAGATTTTTCAAACCATTCACTGGTGTTAAAATTGTATCCTAATATTTGTGCATATTTTTCAGCTTCATCCGTGAGGCCAAGATAATAGTAAATTTCAACAAGACGATGTAAAGCCTCTTCTATAAAAATTGTTTCCTCGTAATCGTTAATTATATTTTTAAGTCTATTAATTGCTGGCACCCATTTTTGCGTTGATATGTAGTATCTAGCAATATAAAGTTCTTTTGCAGCTAATTGGGTTCGTATTAATTTTATTTTAAATTTTAAATCAATCGCATACTCTGTGTTGGGATATTTCTCTATATAAAAATTCATTTTATCTCTAGCTTTTATTAAAGGTGCTATATCTTTTTTTTCATCACTTATTTGTTCATAATAAATTACTGCAATAAGATAATGGGCGTATTTTACATTTTTATCTGCCGGATAAGTCTTTAAATATCTTTTCAAATTTTCTTCTGCTTCATTATAAAAATTCATGCCATAGAGCGCGTAGCTAGACATTAATGATGATTTTGCAGCTAATTCTGTTTCTGTAAAATTTAATTCAGCTTCTTCAAACTTCTTGTTTGCATAAAAAAAATTATTTTCTTCAAAAGCATTGAGGCCTTCCTTATACAGTTTGACAGGATCTTCTTTTATCTTTGGTTGATAAACAACATCGTCTTTGGAACAGGCAATCAATAAAAGTAGACAACTTAAGATAGAGAAAAATCTTCTTATTTTCATATTGTTAACTTTTAACAGATAAAGAAGAAATTAGAATAATTAATTTTAGTTATATCTATGCAGTTGCTGCAACTTTTAAGGGCGAAACTAGATTAATCTTTTCTTCAGCTCTAATTTCTTTTAATTCAATAATTGCTATTGAATTTTTTTCTTTCATTAATTTTCTTAAAAACATATTTGATAATTGATGACCTCCTTGGTAACAGCTAGTTTTTCCTAAGATATGATATCCTGATAAAACAAAATCTCCTGCTAAATCTAAAATTTTGTGATTTACAAATTCTTTTTTATTTCTTAATCCGCCCTCATTTAAAACAAGATTTTTTTTAATTACTACGGCATTATCAAGCGACCCACCTTTAGCTAGCCCTGCTTTTTTAATTTTTTCTATATCTTCAAATAAACAAAAAGTTCTTGAGTTTGAAACATCGTCTAGTTTATCTGTTTGAAAGTTAACAATATTTCTTTGTTTACCTATTATTTCATTTTTATAGTTTAATTGAAAATCAACTTCGAGTGATGCATTGTTTGGTTCAATAGAAATTTTTCTTTCACCATCTAATAATTCTACTTTATTTAAAATTTGAAGATATTTTCTTTTTTTTGACAATACTCTTATTTCTGCGTTTTCTAAGATAGTTAAAAATTCTTTTGCCGAACCATCCATAATTGGAACTTCTTCATTATCTATTTCAATTAAAACATTATCTATTTCTGCTAAATAAAGTGCTGCGAGTAAATGCTCTACCGTTGATACTTTTGTTCCACCTTCATTTTCTAAGGTAGTACACAGTTTTGCTGATGAGACATTTTCGTAGTTTGCAATAACAATATTATTATTCTCTAGATCTATTCTTTTAAATTTAATTCCATGATCTTCTTCTTGAGGAAAAATAGTAATTTTTGATGTTTTTCCAGAGTGTAAACCAATTCCTTCAAAGCTTATAGGAGTAACTATAGTTTGTTGATAAATTTTAAGCATATTTAGGGGTATTTATATCCAAAAGAGTGCTGGATCTTAAAACAACTAATGTTTCTAAAAATAACAAAATTATTGGAATAAAATCTCAAAAAACTTAGCTATCAGAGACTTTTTAGCGCCAGAAATTGGGATAGCCTCCTTTTTCCAACCAAAATGGACAAGTCTATTAACACTGTTAATCATATCTTCATTGGTGATCTTATCTGTAAATTTAACTACACAATTATTATTGAAAAAAATTGAATAATAAGCTTCTTTAAAACATTTCAAATGTGAGGTGTCGCTTATTTTTAAAAAAATTACTTTATTTTTTTTATTATAACTTTCAAAGTTTATATTCTTAAATAAAAATAGTTCTAAAAACTCTTGAATTCTAGCTTCTGCAATTTCAAATATTAATTTTTTTTTTATCTTAATATAGTTTCTATTTTCAAATAATTCTTTTTCAATCAATTCTTCCTTTGACATTCCTG
>Ga0233444_10005962_pt1 | contig 11042 bp, 6 predicted proteins | sample SI_124_October20_6_FD_182792 | JGI IMG/M metagenome (GOLD analysis project Ga0233444, IMG submission 182792) | Seawater microbial communities from Saanich Inlet, British Columbia, Canada - SI_124_October2016_10_MG | ecosystem: Environmental > Aquatic > Marine > Inlet | place: Canada: British...
TGAACCCATTGTGTTTTCTTGCTGATAAATTGCTTTTTGTGCATGATTAGTAACTAACTTTTTTGCCTTAAAAGTTTGAAATTTCACGAAGTCGGCACCTGCTTTTGCTGCAACATCAATTAATTTAAGTGCATTATTTAAATCACCATTGTGATTAACTCCAGCTTCTGCAATTATAATGACATTTTTCATTGTGGTTTTTTTTGACACTACATTTTATCATCGAGATACTTTCCTTTTTCATAGTAATTTAAACCTGGAATTAAAGTAATAATTTCATTTACAATTTCATCCTTAGACCATTTTAATTTACTTTTTAAAAAATTGATTTTTTTTTCAAATTCATTGAGAGCAAGACTATTATGTGACAAATCTGCTTTAATTATACCAATGCTTTCATAGATGTCTAAATCTATTTTTTCAGAATCAGTGAAAAATTCTTCAAAAGTTTTTTCACCTGTTGTATCGCTAATTGTACCCAAAAATGGCCACTTTCCTTTTTCTGGAAGAGTTTTTGCAAGAGCCCTAGCTTCCTGCTCGTCATCACACATATAAGGTTCATAGCCTTTAATTTTTATGTACTTTATTGCAATTTCAGATAATGAAACTAAGTTAAATTTTTCGTTTAGTTTAGGAAAAAAAATATCTCCGTTATCTCCAAAAATACAAGACATAAGACAGAGTTGTCCGGATTCCTCTGGGGTCATAAAATATCTTTTTATGTCATTTGGGGCAACAATTGGCTGCTTTTTTAAAATTCTATTTTTAAATCCAAAAAGTAAACTTCCATCACTAAAAGCCACATTGGCAAATCTTGCCATGGAAATATTTATATCAGACGATTTATTTAAAACAAACATTTCCATTATTTTTTTTGTAGAGCCCATCATATTTACTGGATTTGCCGCTTTATCTGTGCTAACGCAAAAATATTTTTTAGCTTTATTTTTAATTGAGTGTTCTATTGTCTTGTTTGTATTAAAAATATTAGTGTCAATCATTCTCATTAATGTGAATGAATCTTTTTCACTTCTGACATGTTTTAGAGCTGAAAGATTTAGCACATAATCATATTTTCCGTCATACTTGATAAAAGCATCATAAATATCACTTCCAATATCGATACAAAAAGTTGAGAAATCACCATCAATATAGCCATAACTACTTCGAATATCACGTACTAATTCAACTATATTATTTTCATTCAAATCGACAACATGAAGCTTTTTGGGGTTTAGTCTAAATATCTCTTTAACAACAGATTGCCCAATACTTCCAGCCCCACCTAAAACTAAAAAACTTGATTTTGAAACTATTTTACCTAGAGAATGTTCATATTTATTAATATCATTTCTAAATATATTTTTTGATCTTCCTATTATAGAGAGTATATTAATCATTTATTAATTTTCTGACGTTTTATTAATGAATATTTACTTGTTTTTTTTCAAGGCTTAGTTTACCCTTTTCCAATTTATAAATCTGATCACAATTCTTCAGAGTAATCATTCTGTGAGTGACAATAATAATTGTTTTCTTTCCTTTGAGTAGGTCTACTGATGACATGATTTCATTTTCAGTTCCTGTGTCCAAGGCACTGGTCGCTTCATCTAAAACTAAGACTTCCGGTTTTTTATACAAAGCCCGTGCAATTCCAATTCGTTGTTGTTGTCCTCCTGAAAGTTGAACTCCGCGCTCGCCAACCTCAGTGTAATATCCATTTGGTAAAGATTTTATTAAATCTGTCAATTGAGCTTGGCCCAAAACCTTATCTATTAAATCATAGTCTATTTTTTCTTTTTCAATTCCAAAAGCAATGTTAGAAACAATGCTATCGTCGGTTAAATATACATCTTGAGAAACATAGCCTATTGAATTTTGCCACGAATCAAGATTATTTTGAATGTTAGAATTATCATCTATGAGGATTTCACCACTGGAGGGCTTTAATAAGCCAACAATGATATTAATTAAGGTGCTCTTTCCAGAACCGGAAACTCCAATAATCCCGGTTGTAGTTCCAGTTTTGAGTTTTAATTTAACATTATCTAAAATGATTTTTTTAGTTTGGGGGTAAATAAAACACAATTGATTTATATCTATTGATTTGTTTGGGGTCAATCTAATTATATCTCTTATAAAAAAATCCTTTGTGTTATTGATAAATTCAAATTCTTTGTGTAAAACATCAATAGAGGATTGATAATACTTTATATTTTGTAGCGAACTTAAAATTCTATTTATTGAAGGAAGTATTCTAAAAGTAGCTGCAACAAAAATACCAAGTGTTACAATTATATTATCTATATTTTTACTTTGGATTAATAATATGAAAACAAAAATAATTAAGGAAAAAACTGATAGTAATTCTAAAAAATAACGAGGTATTTGCCTTAATGTTAGAGCTTTTGAAGTCATTGATGCTTTGCTAGTATTCATATTTTCAAGTTGATTTTCAAAAAAAGATCGTTTGCCTAATAAAATAACTTCTTTGATTCCTGACAATCCTTCGATTACTATTTTAGTGGATTTAGAGTCAATTTGTTCTCTTATTTTCCCCCATTCCGTTGTTATATTTTTAGTGAATTGATAAAACAGAAAAGAAGACAATCCGAAAAGTAATAAAACAATTAAGGTGGCTAATGGCTCAATAAAAAATAAAGTTATAATAACTGATAAGGCTAGAGTAGACTCCGTTATTAAGCTAATAATTGAAATTAAAAAATTAGAGAAATTAGTTATTTCTACTTGCAGGTTTTTAATTAATTCAGATGAATTTCTATTAATATGAAATGTATAATCTTTATAAAGATAATTTTTAAAAAGCTGGCTGGATAGATTAGAAGATAAAACTGAAGTAAATTTATTTTGATAAAAACTTAAGAAAATAAGGTAAGTACTTTTTAAAATGTATACTAATAATAATGATGCTAGTGCAACTTTCACAATTTGATCTTTATCATTTATTTGCAAAAAATCAAAAATAGATTTAGTAATTTCATTTTCTAATAAAATTTCTGGATTAAGAATTGCTGTCAATATAGGTAATAAAAGACCTATACCTAAAACTTCGAAAATCATTCCAAGAAGTAACAATAAGGTTAAAAGAAGACCTTTTCGCTTTTCTTTTTTTGTAACTAATATATTTAACTTTTCAATTAGTTTCATTTTCCTATGGAATATATCAATTGTTTGTGTGTTTTTGATAAAATTGCTCTTCCGTCAAAAATTTTCGCAAATTGTGTCATTTTATTAGCAATAGCATCCCAGTTATAGGATTTAAATTCATCCCATTCTGTTAAAATTGCTACTGCACAAGAACCCTTTATTGATGCAATATGATCATGATGAACAACACAACGTTTTATTTTAGATTCAATTTCTTTTTTTGAATAATTTTTGGCTTCCCATAGATTGGTTAAATCCTGATAAATTCGAGCTTCTTTTACCATGGGATCAAAAACATGGAGCTCCGCTCCTTCTTCTAGTAAAAAATCGGCTACATATATTGCTGCAGATTCTCTTGAATCATTTGTGTCTTTTTTAAATGCCCACCCCAAAAGGGTTATTTTTTTTTGATTGATCGTTCCGTTTAGTTCATTAATTATTTTTTTAGCAAATCGGTTTTTTTGATAGTTGTTTATCTTAACCACCTGGTGCCAATACTCTGCAACTTCATCTAAACCATAATATTTACATAGATAAACTAAATTTAAGATGTCTTTTTGAAAACAACTTCCTCCGAAGCCAACCGATGCTTTCAGGAATTTTGGTCCTATTCTTGAATCCATTCCAATTGCTTTAGAAACTTCTTCAATATTAGCACCTGACTTTTCGCAAAGTGCAGATAAACTATTAATCGATGATATACGTTGAGCTAACATAGCATTTGAAGCAAGTTTTGAAAGTTCGGATGACCAAACATTTGTGGTAAGTATTTTTTCTTTTGGAATCCAATTCAAATAAATTGAAACTAAAGCAGCTACTGCAACTTTTCCAGTTTTTGTGTCATCACCGCCAACAAGCACTCGGTCGGATTTAAAAAGGTTTTGGATTGCAGTTCCCTCTGCCAAAAATTCAGGATTTGAAAGAACCTCAAAATTTAAATTTTTAGTATTTGAGCTGAGAACCTCTTTTATTTTTTCGGCTGTACGAACGGGTAGGGTCGATTTTTCAATTACAATTTTATCAGAAGTAGCAACTTCAGCAATTTGTCTTGCACATTTTTCAACAAAAGTAAGATCGACTGCAAAGCCTTTCCCCTCTCCATAAGTTTTGGTAGGTGTGTTAACGGCCATAAAAATTAGTTGAGATTCCTCTATGGCTTTTTCCACATCCGTAGAAAAAAATAAATTTCTTCCACGAACTTCTGAAACTACTTCTTTTAAACCCGTTTCATATATTGGCAACTGGTCTAAATCTGCATTATTCCATGCAGCGATCCGTTGTTTGTTTATGTCTACAACAGTCACCTTAATATAGGGGCATTTCAGCGCTATTACCGCCATAGTTGGGCCACCAACATAGCCTGCGCCTATACAGCAAATATTATTTATTTTCATACAGTGCTATGCTTTTTTGGTTGGGGTTTTGCTTGGAAGCAAGATATAAATTGACTTTACGGTCAATTAAATTCTCCACTTTTTTTTCTAGGGCTTCTATATATTCTGTATTAAGCTTATTTCCTATTAAAATTACATCTATCTCACCTGAATCCCTGCCTTCAGCATAATCACCAACTACTAGTATCTTTTGCACTGGACCCATGCGTTCTAAAACACGTGTTATAATCTCTTCAAGTCCCAAATGTTTAAATACTACTTTTTGAAGCATTTCAAATAATGGGTGATTAGTGTTAGCCTTATAGCTAACCTTGTTTTGGTCTTTAAATTTTTCTAAATAACCCGCTTCTGAAAGATGATTTAACTCTTTGCGGATCGAGTTAGTGGATTCACTAAACTCGGATGCTAATCCATTCAAATACCCGCTATTCGCTTGATTAATAAAAAATTTTATCAACAAGCGAAGGCGAGTTTTGGATGTAATCAGTTTATTAAGCACTATAAATGTTTTAATCTAGGTACCAAAAGTACTTAAAATAAGTGTATAATGCAACTTAATTTCTGCAATATTTTTGAAATTCTTGCTGATACATCCGTTTGGGGTAGGTATTCATTAGCTTTAAGAAAACTGCGCAAGCCTCTGGAACTCTCCCAATTTTATTTAATGCCAGCGCTTTATATCGAAGTGCTTTTTCTTTTAAGGCATCTTTTTGTGAACTTTGTGTAATATCAAAATAACGAATTGCTTCTTCAAATAAATTATTTTGATATGATGCTAATCCACTGTTTAGCGCATAGGTATATTCCAGTGGATCTAAATCAAAAGCCTGCTTGAACTGTCCTGAGGCAACCTCAAAATTTGAAGCATTATAAGATTCTGTTCCTGTTTTGTATAATTGCTGTGCTTGAACAACACGCTTCTGACCGTAAGTAAGAATTCGGTAAAGATTGAATATATCTTTATCTAAAGGATACAATTTAAAAGCCTCCAAGGATTTATCCATTACAAAAGGATCACCCAAAGAAGATACCTGAGCTAAAGCTCTCAGGTATATTACCCAAATTATGGCAGTATCCCCCGCAAGGGAACGAACATGTTCAAAAGCATCATTTATTCCTTCCCTGTCTGCTCTAGCAGTCATCGCGTTCATGTAGACATTATAATGCGGCATGTTGTTGGGAAGATTGTAAAAAGCTAATTTTGAATAATGATATGCGCTATCAATCTTTTTTTCTTGTAGAAAGAATTGTGCTCTTAAATTTTCACCGAAATAAATTTGAGGATTGTCTTTTGAACCAAGCTGAGCGTATTGATGTGCTTTTTCTTTCAAGTTATTAAGATAAAAATAACGAGCTTTCATTGCTTTTATGGGCATAGCTGTTTCTGTTAGATTTGGGAAATCGTCCTCAATTTCTTCGAGTTGACTTAAAGATAAATTGAATTTCCCTGAATTGAATTCATATAACAAGACTCCTTGCTGTTTCAGGGACTGAAAAGATAGGATATGAATCACTATACCTGGAATAAGTAATAATAAGGATAAACCAAATATAAGTTTAGAAGTAATCTTTTTAAAAGGCTTGACGTTGGAAAATCGATTGAGATAAATAGATAGCAAAAGTCCCATATACAAAGCCAAAGAGGATTGCATTAATGGCCGTGCAACTGGAAAATTTAATCCCGCATCTATTCCATAGATAATAAAAGGTAAAACTAATAGGAATAAAGAAAAATCTGTATTACCATCTTCTTTACGTTGCACGTAAAGCAGGCGGAAAAGATAAAAAGTTAGTACCAAAAATAGACTTAGATAAGCAATCCCACCCAAGATACCTACTTCTGCAAATACATGAATGAAATCATTGTGAGCATGGTAGGGCACTGTGTAACCTTTAACATGTTCTTTACCATAAGATATTGAAGCAATTTTCCAATTCCCAAGACCTGAAGCAATGATGGGGTTATCATTAACATAATCATAAGCATCACCCCAATATTGAAAACGCCCATTGGAGGACTGTTCCGTAAACTCTATTTCACCTAATTGACTTCCAATATTCCCTTTTTTTTGGGAATTAGTAAAGGCGATATTAACTAAAATAGCTAACAAATAGGGCGTAATTGTTAAACCAATGTTAGCTAAGTTTTTCCTTTTGTCTTTTTTGTTTAATAAATTGAAAAACAAAAAGATTATAAAAATTATGAATACTATAGAAGAACTTAAAATAGCAGCTCGAGCATATAAGATGGATACTGCAAAAGTTGCTGAAAATAATATAATAAATAAAATTACTTTCACTAATTTCTTGGAGGAAGTAATTAATGAATACAGTACAAAAGGTATTTTAAAAGCAATCGAAGCTGAAGTGATGTTCTTATTCCCAGCCACTCCTTTTAAATTCATTGCTGTAAAATCAGAAGATTCTAATTCTGTAAAAAAATCACTATAAAACGATGACAATTCAAAGATCAAAAAACCAAGAAAAATACGGTTAATTATTTGAACCTTATTTTCTAAATTATGAAGTAAAAGAAAACAGAAAAAAACTGCAAAAAAAGTATTCCCAACTCTCGGAATATTGAGCAAAGTTTCGGTAGGATTTATTGCATAAAAATAAGACAACCCCGACCATATAAAATAGAATATATAAATGTATATATAATTCGACTTAAATAATTTAGATAAACCGGTGTTTGCAAATGAATTCTGATTAAAAAGAAAAAACAAACATGATAGAATATTTATCGCCCCTAAGTAAACCCATTGCGGAGCCAAAATATCAATAGCTCCATTATTCCCTAAAGAACCAGTAATAATATATAAGATAAGTAGTATATAGTTAGGTAGGTTTTGATTTGAATTCATGGTCATATTTTTTTCAAATATAACAAAAAAATAGACTAGCAAAAATCAGGCTTTATTTAATAAAATCAAGGGGTCTACTGATGTATAATTATCCCAAATTTATTTAAACGCTTATGTAAAGATTAGAATGTTTAAAAAACACACTTTCAAAAGAAATTTATCTCAATATTCAATAATCCAGATTTAAATTAGAAAGCCTCTTTTAGAAATCATATCTTAGACACTATGAAAACAATTTTTATTGCCAGTTGGTTGTTATTAAATCTGTTTTGTTTAAACGCACAAAACAAGCTTGAACGCAAACTTTTAAAGGCAATTAAAAATGAACCGACATTTAATGGTGCTCAGGTGGGGATTACGTTAATGGATCTTGAAAAAAAAAAGGAACTTGTTGCCATCCATTCTGAAAAAAGAATTCTTCCTGCTTCCTTGGTAAAGCTTCTTACCTTGAATGGTGCAATTCAAAAGTTTAAAGACTCCCTTCCAGCACTACATTACAAAAAGGAGGAAAACCGTTTTTATTTTTGGTCTTCAGGATATCCGTTAGTTAATCATCCTTTATACAAAGACAGCACTGTTACTTCTTTTTTAAAGCAGCAAAAAGACTCGTTGTTTTATGTCAGTAGACCCATGATTTCTTCATCTCTGGGTTTAGGCTGGGCTTGGGATGACCAGGCTTATTATTTTTCTGCAAAAAAATCAAGTTTCCCAATTCATGGGAATGTTGTTGAAATTAAATCAGATCCAAAGTCCGAAAAACTTCAATTCGACCCCTCTTTTTTTAAAAATATACTAAAATACACCTTTGAAAAAAACAACTACATATTTCGAACCAATGATCATGTTTACAAGTTAAGTCGATTTCAAAAAGACTCAATATATGTCCCTTTTATTCCCTCCGATTCACTTGTTATTCAAGCTTTGAGTAAAAGCCTTAATTGTAATGTTTACAACGAAACAAAAAGAACAGAAATTCATTTTAATTCTAGAACCTTGAATACTTCAGTTCAAAAGGTTTACAAGGCAATTATTGAAAACAGTGATAATTTAATTGCGGAATCTTTATTGTTAATGCTTTCGGGAACAGAACAATGGCAATTAGACACAGCATTGGGAATCGATATTATCCATCGACAAAATAAAATGATGTTCGAAAGTATAGAACAGGTTGACGGTTCGGGGTTATCAAGAAATAATCTATTAACCCACAAAATACTCATAAAAGTCCTTGAAAATATATACAAATCCTTCGGTAGAAAAAGAGTCAAAGATTATTTTCCACAAGGAAATTCGGAGGGGACTTTGTTACTTTATGCCCCCAATTATAATATGTCTTTTGTTTACGCTAAGACTGGAAGTATGAAAAATAATAATTTACTGGCTGGATATTTATTATCTCCCTCAAACAAGCCCTATTGTTTTATAGTGTCAGTAAATAATTATAAAGGAGAAAAAAGATCCATTCAAAGAAGTATTACAGATTTACTGCTTGTTATAAGCAACAAAATGAAACTTAATTAACAGTGGGTGTTAATAAATTTGACTCGCAAATTAATGTAAATGTTCATTGTATTTAGTAGATTTGTAGAATCTATCGTTATAGCCTTTAAAATAAAGTGTTGTAAACCTTTCAGCCTCTACTTTTATAAATTAAAAGTAGAGGTTTTTTTATATGCTGATTAATTTAGCTTGGTAAATCATTCTTTAAAAATTAGTCTTAATACTTAAATATTATGTAAATTGAGGAAATAAAATTTTTATTTTTTTTTTTAAAACTATTTGAAAGTTCAATTATATCTCTATATTTGCAAACATATGTTAATCTAAAAAATAAAAGCATTATTAATTTTAATTTAATTTTTATCAAAATGAAAAAAGGTTTATTCACTCTTTTGGCGGCTGCACTAACGATAGTAGGTTGTCAAGATTATGACTCACAATTTAAGGAACTAACCACATTGGTACAAAGCCTTGCTAGTGATATTGCTGGTTTTCAGACTGTGTCTGATGATCTCCAGACACTAACTACTACAGTCAATGGTTTGTCTCAGACACTTGATGTTGCTAGTATTCAATCTACACTAGAACAACTCGAAGCAGCACTCGTTGGAGTTGCTGACGAAACAGATCTTACTACTCTTGCTGAAGCTCTCGCAGCATTACAAGAAGATGTAAGAGAATTACTTGCTGCTAACGCAGTAATCAACCAAAGTATCACAATTAGCAACGAAGCTACACTTCAGTATGCTGAATCTCTAGTTGGTACTGGAACTGATGACCCTACTGTAATTGTTAATGGAAGTGTAACTATTGATTCTACGTTTGCAAATGGGGATGCTTCTCTAACAGCAAGAATTAATGCAATCACAAACAAAATCGCTACAATTTTAGGTGTAGATGGTGGTGCTGGACTAGTTATTACTCACAGTGCATCTTCAACAATCAACTTTGATGAGTTGGCTTTTGTAGATAAAACTGTAGAAGTAAGCGGTGCTTCATATGGACACGGTAAATTAACTACGGTTTCTGGGAATGTTACTGAAACTCACACTGGTGCGATTTCATATCCACTTTTAGCCTCTGCAGGTGTTTTTGCGATAGGTAACGACGTTACTTCTGTTGATTTCCCAACAAGTGCAAACATCACTTCAATGTCTACTGTTGGATCTGCAACTGGTGAACTATGGTTGAAGAAAGCTACATCTGTTAACACGGGTAAAGCAACTGTTAATAATTTAAATGCTACAAAAGCTACTGCAATTACAATAGGTAATGGTGCTCATATAGGTAATGTTGTTATAAACGCTCCTGAAACTTCAGTCATAACACACGGGGTAACTTCTATCTCTGGAACATTATCTGTTTCAAGTGCTTCTTCTGCTACTACATATTTTGCTAGTGGACTTACATCTGTTGGAACAACTACAACTGGGAATTTTGGTGAAGCTCATTTCCCAAAAGTTACTCAATTTGGTGGTGACGCATCACTTGGTGCAGCGGTTCTTGATCTTAGTGGATTAACTGGAAACGCATCTGGAACTATCGTTATTGCAAACGCATTAACAGTAGATACTCAAAAATTAGCAGTAACAAATAATGTATCTTATACTGCTGCTACTACAGCACACTTCAAAACTGCTACTGATACATTATTGAGTATACCAGCTGCAACAACTCTTGAGATTTTTGAACAGAGTTCTATACAAGACTTTTCATCAGCTGCATTTACAACCTTGACAACTTTCAAAATCAGTGGTGAGGATCAAGGAGATGATGCATCAATTACAACTGTTGCAAATACAATTGATATCAAAAATGCTGCTACTTTAGCGACAGTTGAAATCAACGGTCGACGTGCAGGAGGTGATATAGGAACTGTTAATATAGATGGAACAGCTGCTCTAGCAAATCTTTCAACAGCGGGTGAGATTACTAGTTTCACTGTAAGTGGAACAGCTGTACTTACTGCTGCTACTTTAGGCCATGATCACGTAAGTGGTAGTGACGCTGCAGCTTTGACAGTAGTTGGAAATGCTAAGCTTGCTGCTTTGGCTCCTTCAGCTCTAACATATATTGGAAACATAGTTGTTATGGATAACCCTTTGCTAGCTTC
>Ga0233444_10005966_pt1 | contig 11036 bp, 11 predicted proteins | sample SI_124_October20_6_FD_182792 | JGI IMG/M metagenome (GOLD analysis project Ga0233444, IMG submission 182792) | Seawater microbial communities from Saanich Inlet, British Columbia, Canada - SI_124_October2016_10_MG | ecosystem: Environmental > Aquatic > Marine > Inlet | place: Canada: British...
AGTTAAGATAATAACTTTGACCGTTGGTGATTACTAAATCACCATTAGTATCTCCAATAGCATAGCAGTTTGGGAAACAATTAGAAAAATCCCAAGTAGAAGGTAAAGAATCTGATATTATGTTCCATGTTAAAGAATCATCTGCCAAAGCATCCAGATATGTGTTTTCAGAAAAATCGTTATCTGTAGAAAAACCAGATAAGGGAACATTATTTTGTTGCACACTAAAGCTCTGAGAGTATGAGCTAAAAGCAACTAAAATTGAAACATAAAAAAGGATATTTTTCATAAATTTATTTTAAGCTTGAAATTACAGTTTTTCTACCAATTTTCATTGTGATGAAATCTTTTTCTTTTTTTGTTCCACGAGCTGGAGAATACTCTCTACCATAAAAAATGATTTGAAGATGGAGTTTATTCCAGATATTTTCTGGAAACAATCTTTTGGCATCTCTTTCTGTTTGAACAACATTTTTTCCAGTGGTAAAACCCCACCGATACATTAAACGATGAATGTGGGTATCTACTGGAAATGCCGCTTGCCCAAAAGCTTGACTTACTACTACAGAAGCTGTTTTGTGACCAACTCCTGGAAGTTCTTCAAGAAGAATTATTTCTTTTGGTACATCACCATTGTATTTGGCGATAAGAATGTGAGAAAGATTAAAAATTGCCTTTGATTTTTTGGGAGATAACCCACATGGTCTAATAATTGCTTTTATTTCTTCGACAGATAATTTAACCATATCAAATGGATTGTCTGCTTTTTTAAATAGGATAGGAGTAATTTTATTAACCCTTTCATCTGTACACTGAGCAGAAAGTAAAACTGCAATTAAAAGTGTGAATGGATCGTGGTGATTTAAAGGGACTGGAGTTTTTGGGTATAACTTTTCAAGTTCATCTATTACAAATTGAACTTTTTCCTTCTTATTCATTAGATTTTCTTTAAATAAATTTTTTCTACCCAACCCTTACGCTCGTTAAAAGAGATTTCGTACCAGTCTTCATTTTCACCAGTTATTTTTGCTTTGGATCCTTCGTGAAGTTGATAGGTGGTAGATGAACTCAAGGAAGGTTCAACCATAACTTTGGTTATAGGTGGAAAAATAATTCCATACTTAGATTCACTTACTTTTGATTTACTAATTGCACTTAAACCTATGGTAACAACTAGTAAAAGCAAGATTAAAGTACAAGAATAAAAGTAGATTTTTTTCCAAAAAATCTCAAGGGTTATCCAATAAAATATAAATAGTAGACAAGTAATAAACATTACTACAATAGAAAAATAGGCCCAGTAATTTGGAGATTTACCTAAAAAACTAAGTATTAACTCATTGATTAATATTGATTTTTTAATAGAATTCTTGTCTTTTAGTAAAGTATTACAAAATTGTAAGTTATGGGTCAAATCTTTATTTCCAGGTGCAATTTTTAGACCTTTTTCGTAGAAAAGTATGGCAGCAGGTAGACTATCTAGTTTGAAATAGCTATTGCCTAAGTTTAAAAACAATTCTTTACTTATCATTCCATTTTGGTAAAGTTCTAGATAGAGAGTTTTTGAAGAGTCGTATAGCTTAGTTTCGTAAAATGAATTGGCCTTGTCAAATGTTTGGTAACTATTTTGCCCCATTGCATTGGTAAAAGCTAATATCAACAATATGGTTTTTAAATACTTAAGCAACATTTTCCTCTAATTTTTTAATGAGATCTTCACAATCTTCTAACGTTTTTTCAGCATCTTCATTCGAAAGTGGACTGTATTGAGCCATTTCACAGACATTCAGGATTTTATCCATTGCTTCTACATTTTCTGTAGGCATATTTGATTCTATAAGAATTTCTTTTATTTTTTCTCTGTTAAGATCGGAAAGCTTAATTTTATACTTATTCAATAAATAAACGTTCCAAAGCTTATAAACCTCTTTAAAGAAGTCATTGTTGTCCATGGTGCTATAACCCTGCTTAATGTCCTTAAAACCCCTTTGAAACTGCTTAATTGTCTTTCTTAAATGGGTCTTTTCTTTATTTAAAAATCTGTCCTTGTTATTTAAAAATAGGATTAATAGTAGGAGTGTTAGTGGAAAAGAGCCCATTACAGACCAATAAAAAGTAGTTCCAAAAATTGGATTTGAAAAGTCATGCAATTTAGTTTTGGTTCTTATATGGTGAATATTTTCATTCATCAATTCTACATCTTCTTGGTCAATTGCTTTTATTTTCCCAGAACTATTGGCCTCAAAATTGGAAGGTGATGAACTCTTACTCTTATTTACTTTAATAGTGGTCAAAGGATGGCTAAGAGTTGTATATTTTTTACTTCTAACATCGAAATAACAAAAATTAAAAGAAGGAATCTCATAGTCGCCATGAAATCTTGGTATTAAGAGCTGATTTAGTGTTTTTCTTCCTGAAACACCATTTTCAGAAAGTTGAATTCTTGACTTAATTTCTTCGGGATATTTTTCAAGATCTTTTGGGAAATCTATATTTGGAAATTTTAATTGTTTTAGATTTCCATTTCCTGAAATTTTAATTTCAAAATCTAGAGCTTGATCTACCTCTAATTCATTTTTACTAATGTTAACCTTCATTTTATAATTGCTTCCGACTTGCCCATTGAAACTTCTAGGTGCGTTTTCTGGAAGTTTCTTTACTTTAAGTACTGGACTATTGCTCTCAATTATTTTCGAAACTCCTCTATTAAAGAAATCTCTATTGATTACGGTAGAAACTTCAAAAGAGGGAATGGTTAGTTTTCCAGATTTTTGGGGAGATATTATTTCTTTTTTAAGAGTAAAAACTCTAAAAGCAATTCCGTTAATTATCTCTTGACCTTCTTTCCACTGTTTATTTTTAGGTTCTAATAACTCTGTCCAAAAATCGTTACTCATAGGAAGATCATAATCCGTGATTTCTAAATTTCTTATATGATATGAAGATTGGTATATTTTGTAATTCACAAGTATATTTTCGCCGATATACGGATTGGTTTTTGAACAAGATATTTTAGCAAATAATTTACTATTGTTAGAGCTTTTATTAGTGTTGGATGAGTTTTTTTTCTGTCCTTGTCCAACATTAACTATGATTTTTTCAGTATTGTAGTCTTTTCCGTTGTAGCTTACTTTTATCGCAGCAATAACCAATTTACCTGGCTTTTTTGGAGCCAATACAAAAGTTGATTTGTATTCATTCTTAGATTGAAATTTCCCGTTAATAATAGTTGTCTGGCTTGAAGAACTTGTAAAAGGGCCTTGTCTAATTGAAAAGTTTTGGAATTGAAGATTGTCTAGTCTTACTCTCTCACTAGATTCAACGGTAAATCTAATGTAATCATCATTAGATATATTATTTTGATCTACATAGGCTTTAAAAACAAAATCTTGAGCTTGAAAGTTAGTAAAACAGGCAAATAGTAATATGTAATTGAGTAATCTAATCATTTACCAATCTTTTGTTTTGCTTTTCTTTTTTTGATCCCCTTTTTTTCTATTCACTTTTAACAGTACTTTTTGTTCGTCATTATTGATTGCATCAAGATTTTTTATAGCCTGTTCTTTGGCCTCGTTGGGCTTTGGATTTTGCTTTTTGTCTTTTTCCTCTTGCTTTTTATTCTCTTGATCTTGTTTGTTTTCCTTATTCTTACCCTCTTTGTCTTTTTGATCTTGCTTCTTCTTATCTTCTTTCTCTTTTTGGTCCTGATCCTTCTTTTCTTTGTTGTCCTGATCTTTTTTGTCTTTGTTATCCTGGTCCTCTTTATCTTCTTGGTCTTTGTTCTGGTCCTTATTTTCTTGTTCTTGCTTTTCTTGGCTCTGTAAAAGCTTCATTGCATAAGATAAATTATATCTAGCATCTTTGTCATTCGGATTATACCTAAGAGATTGTTGGTACTCTTTAATTGCATTTTTTAAAATATCTAACGAAGGAGCTTGCCCTTTTTCCTTGGCTTCTTTTGCATACTCTGTAAGGAAAGAGTTCCCAATATTGTAATGTGCTTTTGATTTGTCGTCAATATTGTTTGTTTTGGAAATAAAACTATTAAAACTTTCTCTTGCACTTTCAAAGTCTCCCGACATATAAGATGCATTTCCACTGTTATAGAATGCAGCTAGATTTTTTTTATCTTCAGAAAGAGACTTTTCATAATTGGAGGAAGATTTATTGAAATCTCCATTTTTATAAGCTTGATTGCCTTCGTTAAGTTTTAGTTTGCTCTCTATAGTTTGTCCCTGCAACTGCAGAGAAGCTACAACGAAAAATAAAATGCTTAGGTATGTTTTTTTTACGTATGTCATTTAAATAAAACTAATTGATCGTCAATTTTTCCTCTTTTTTCAAAAATTAAAAAGTCTAAAAGTAACAACAATATCCCTGGAATTAAAAACCATTGAAATTGGTCATCATAGGTTGAGTATCTATCTTTTTTTAAGGATGTTTTTTCAATTTTATTAATTCTATCTAGGATTTTTCTTAAATCTAGATTTAATCCCTTGGTTTTGGTGTAAGTTCCATTCCCAGCTTCTGCGATTTGAATTAAATTTTCTTCGTTTAATTTGGTCAAAACTGTTAATTCGTCCTTGTCTTTTTTTATTCCTACTTTTCTTCCGTTTTTAATAACAGGTATAGGTACTCCTTTATCAGAGCCCATACCAACGGTACATATAACTACTCCATTTTCACTTGCATCTTCAGCTGCTTCAATTGCCATTTCTTCGTGGTCTTCGCCATCAGAAATAATTACAATTGCTTTGTTGGTTTTTCTTTCTTCACTGAAAGAACTCATACAAAGTTCAATTGCATTGCCAATATCTGTTCCTTGAGAAGAAATCATATTTGACCCAACACTTTTTAGAAAAAGCTTAGCAACTTGATAGTCTGGTGTAAGTGGAAGTTGTTTGTAGGCCTCACCAGCAAAAACTACAATCCCAACGTGGTCTCCTCTGAGCTCGTTCATCAATTTTCCAATAGCTAACTTTGCAATATCTAGCCTATTGTAGTCTGGTACAAGGTCTTCTGCCATCATACTTTTACTAATATCTAATGCCACCATTATATCTATTCCTTTAGACACTACAGTTCTTTCATTTTCCCCATATTGAGGATTTGCAGCAGCAATAATTAGTAGTCCAATTGCAATTCTAAAAGAGAAAAATTTCACAGAAGACCGGTTGTTTGAAAAACCATTAAAAATCTTACTTAAGGTATTTATTTCTGCAAAATTGCTAATCGCCTTTTTTTTCCAAATTTTGTTTCTTATCCATAAAATATTTAAAAGAACAATGATTAGTAGCATCCATAAAATATTGGGATGTTCAAATCTAAATTCCGTAACATTTAATGTTAAATACTGATAAATAGACACAGTCGAAATCCAAAAAAATAACTCTACAATAATCAAGCCTATTACAGAACTGGACGTCTTAAAATAATATTTTTTCTTATTAATAGTCATGAAATACTTGGCATAAAATATTTTGAAATAAAGAATTCAAGTAATAAAAAAATCAATCCTAATACAATAAAAACATTTGCTTTTTCAGGTAAGTCAATATCGTATTCTATGGTTTTTATTTTTGCTTTTTCAAGTTCATTAATTTCTTTGTAGACTTCTTTTAGTTTATTGTTGTCTGTGGCTCTAAAATATTTTCCACCTGTTTCTAAAGCAATGGTTTTAAGTGTTTTTTCATCAATTTCTACATCTACAAAATCATAGATATATTTTCCAGAAAACGGATCTATTGCAACTGGTGTTTTTGCCTTCCCGTTGGTTCCAACACCAATAGTATAAACTCTAATATTAAATTCTTTAGCTATTTCAGTAGCATTTAGTGGATGTATTTTGCCGTGGGTATTAACACCATCTGTAAGTAGAATTATTACTTTACTTGGAGCTTCACTTTCTCTAAGTCTATTAATTGCAGTAGCCAATCCCATTCCTATTGCAGTTCCTTGTTCGACAATACCTTGTTCAGCAGATTCTATCAGCTCTATGAGCACATCTCTATCGGATGTTAGTGGACACTGAGTATAAGATTCGCCCTCGAAAATAACCAATCCTACCCTGTCGTTTTTTCTGTTTTTTACAAATTCTTTGGCCAAATCTTTCGACGCTTCAAATCTGTTTGGAGAGAAATCTTTTGCGAGCATACTTCCAGAAGCATCCATAGAAATAATTATATCAATACCTTCTTTAAATAGTTCAGTTTCTGAATGTGCTTCCATCGCGATTTGTGGTCTGGCCATTGCTACTATCATTAAGCTAATTCCAAGAAGTTTGGCAAAAAAACTAAAATGTGGAACTAATGGGGTCCAGTTATTAGAAATTCCTTCAAAAAAATCAATACTTGATATTTTAAGAGGTTCATTTTTTTTAGAATACATCCAATAATAAACAACAACAGATACTGGGATAAATAATAGAAACCACAGAGCCCATGGATCATTAAATTGATATTTTCCCATCCAACTATTCATTTTCAGGAGTTTTGTTTGAATCCATTGAAATAAGATCTAATCTTTGATTATTTATAAGTTCTCTTATTATGTCAAGAGAATGAATATTGTCTTTTTGTAAAGGACTGAATTTGGCAAATTTCACTCCGTCAGAAATCTCAAAAAAACGAGACAATTCAGTTGGATATTTGCTGGGTATTTCAGACCATTTTAAACTTTCTAATATCTCTCCACTAGTCTTTTCAAAAGTTTGGACAGAATATCTGAACTCTAAAAATTGCCATAGAACATTAGAAAGTTCACTGTAGTACTTCTTAAAACGACCATTTTCCCAATATTTCTTTTCTTCGATATTTTTTAAAGATTCTAAAAGAGTAACTTCTAGTGGAATACTTGGAATAGAAATGGAATTGATCTTTTTTTTGTAAATTTTTTGGTAAAAATATATACCTGCAGAAATAATAATTAGAATTATAAATATCCACCAACCATATTTTTTAATAAAATGAATTAGATATTCATACCATGCAATTGATACTTCTTTAATAGGTTTTATATTTTTTATAAATGCTTTTTCGTCTATTTTGTCTAGTTCAATTGTAAATTCTAAAGAATTAGAAAACAGTTTATTAGAGTTAAAAAAAGCAATACTTGGAGGGAAAGTATAACTTCCAGTATCAAAATTAGCAATGGTAAAATCCTGAGTAAATGAAACAAAAAATGCTCCATTTTCGTCTTGATAAGAATTTTTTTCTAAAATGCTTTTCCCCCACAATTCCCAGTTATTTCCTAATGAATCTCTGCTACTAGATAGTTGAAATTCTACACTGTCAATTAATTGACTTGCAGGAAATTTAAATTCTAAGGTAACTGTAGTTGGTTCACCTATGACTATTTTATTTTTAGATGCTTTTGCGTTGAAATCAATATTTTGAGAGAAAATACCAAAAGGAATAAATAGCAATATATAGGCAAGGTTCTTCAACGTTTTTTAAAAAGATTCATTAATGGTTGAATATATCCCGACTGTATACAAATATTGGCATGGTCCACTTTTGATTTCTTAAATATTTCTAGAATATTGTGTTCTCTGGAGAGCGAATTATTATAATAGGTCTCTCTAACCCTTTTTTTACTAGTATTGATCCACCTTCTCTTTCCACTTTCTCCATCTTCAAAAAGGGTAAGACCCATACTAGGCAATTCTTTTTCACGTTGATCAAATATCCTAAGTGCTATTAAGTCGTGTTTTTTTGCTGTTATTTTTAATGCTTTTTCTAAATCTTGTCCAATAAAATCAGAAATTAAAAATGCTATTGCTCTTTTCTTTACCAAATTGTTGAAGTGTTGTACAACTTCTCCAATATTAGTAAGATTTGACTTTGGCTTGAATTCTATAAGTTCTCTGATAATCCTTAAAATATGCTTTCTTCCCTTCTTAGGGGGAATGTAAAGTTCTATTTGATCGGAAAATAAAATCGCACCAATCTTATCGTTATTTTGAGTTGCAGAAAATGCTAAAACAGCCCCTATTTCTGCAATAAATTCTCTTTTCAATAATTCGTCTGATCCAAAAGATTCAGACCCGGAAATATCTACAATGAGCATTACCGTTAGCTCTCTTTCTTCTTCAAATACTTTTACAAAAGGTTCATTAAATCTTGCAGTTACATTCCAATCTATAGTTCTTATTTCATCTCCTGGTATGTAGTTTCTAACTTCCGAAAAAGCCATTCCTCTACCTTTGAATGCAGAATGGTATTCTCCAGAAAAAACCTGTTTGGATAAACCTTTGGTCTTGATCTCAATTTTACGTACTTTTTTTAATAATTCGCTAGTTTCCAAAATCTTGAATACTGTTAAGGAACTTCAACTTTATTAAGAATCGTAGTTATCACATTTTCTGTTGTAATATTTTCAGCTTCTGCTTCATAAGAAAGTCCAATTCTATGTCTAAGAACATCGGCACAAACTGCTCTAACGTCTTCTGGGATAACATATCCTCTTTTTTTTAAAAAAGCATATGCTTTTGCTGCACTTGCCAGTGAAATACTAGCTCTTGGTGAACCTCCAAAAGAAATAAAGTGTTTAATCTCGTCTAACTGGTAATATTCAGGCTCTCTCGTAGCGTAAACAATATCAATAATATATTTCTCAATTTTCTCATCCATGTAAATTTGCTTAACAATGTCCCTCGCTTTAATAATTTGTTTTGGATCTACGACTTTATTTGGTGTTGGAAAGCCTTCACTAGATACATTTGCTCTTACAATTAATTTCTCCTCTTCTCTATTAGGATAGGGAAGAACAACTTTTAACATAAATCTATCTACTTGGGCTTCTGGAAGGGGATAAGTTCCTTCTTGTTCAATTGGGTTTTGGGTAGCCATTACTAAAAAGGGCTCTGGGAGTTTATAGGTTTTATCTCCAATAGTAATTTGTCTTTCTTGCATGGCTTCCAACAAAGCACTTTGAACTTTTGCTGGAGCTCTATTAATTTCATCTGCCAAAATAAAATTTGAAAATAATGGACCTTTCTTAGAAATAAATTCTTCCTTTTTCTGGTTGTAAATCATGGTGCCAAGTAAATCTGCAGGAAGCAAATCGGGTGTGAACTGGACCCTTTTAAAATCTACATCTATCACTTTTGATAAAGTACTTATAGCTAGAGTTTTTGCAAGTCCTGGGACGCCTTCTAGGAGAATGTGACCATTGGAAAGAAGTCCAATAAGAAGACTTTCTACCATATGTTTTTGTCCTATAATTACTTTTCCAATCTCCATATTTAGTAAATCAATAAATCCACTTTCTTTTTCAATAAGGGCATTGATTTTACTAATATCTATGTTATTAACAGTAGTGTTGTTATCCTGAATTTCCATATTGGTCACCGTTTATTTAATTCAAAAATCAACAATCTTTTAAAAACCCAAAAAATACCACTGTTAATATATGTTAACTAATTTTTTAACATTATTAATCATTAATGGATTTTGAGATATACATTTGGGGATGGAAAATAATTTAAAACTAATAGATTGCGTAAATGCAGTAGCTGAATTTCATGACTCTTTTGGAATTCCTAATAAATATAGTCCTTTAGCCAAAGTAGATAAAAAGGACTTTAACTTAAGGTATAGTTTGATGAAGGAAGAAAACGAGGAATATCTTCAAGCTGCAAAAGAAGGAGACCTCACTGAAATAGCAGATGCTCTTGGAGATATGTTATATATATTATGTGGTTCTATTTTAACCCATGGTTTGCAGAACAAAATGGGAGAAGTATTTCAAGAAATTCAAAGAAGTAATATGAGTAAATTAGATAAAAATGGAAAACCCATATTTAGAGAAGATGGTAAGGTTTTAAAATCTGATTTGTACTTTAAACCAAATATTAAAAAAATTTTAGACACCTAAAATCCGATCTTTTTATCAGGACTAGAAATATCTTTATTGAGCTCTATCATTTTAAGGCAAGAAACTGCACATTCAGTACCTTTATTGCCATGTTTTCCACCAGATCTTTCAACAGATTGTTGTTCATTTTGATCAGTTAGCACACAAAATGTAGCTGGTTTGTTATATCTCAATCCAATGCTCATAATTCCGTTGGTAGCTCCTTGACACACATAATCAAAATGTTTGGTTTCTCCTTGAATAACACAACCAATACATATTACACCATCCACCATATTTTTTTCAAATAAATATTGGGCACCAAGAGGAAGTTCAAACGTTCCTGGGACATGTTTAATTATAATATTTTCAGCTGGAATTTTTGAGTTTAGTAAAACACTCTTAGCGCCATTAAGTAATCGGTCTGTTATCGTTTGATTCCACTGAGAAACTACAATTCCAATTTTAATTTTTTTAGGATTGGATATAGGAAATTGTTCTTCTTTTGATAAGTTTTTCCCTTTACTAGCCATTATTCATCATTTGACATATCGAACTTGTAGACCGGGTTACCTAACTTTAAAGATTCAGCATATTTTTCAGCTCTTACAGCATCTTTAGAACTAGGATAGTTATTGTAAACCATTTCATAAAGCTCAATAGCTTTTGAATAGTTTTCTTCAATTTCTAAACACAAAGCAGCTCTCATTAGATATAATGGAGTAGTAAGTTCATTTTCTTTTCTTTGGTAAGCCTTTTCATAATAAACAAAAGCATCGCTAACTGCTCCTAATTGCATGTAAGCATCTCCAATAGCACCTTGGCTAATTGTTCCTAAAAGTTCATCTTGAAAATTTACTTTTTTAAGCTCTATTATCGCATTTTCATATTCCTTATTGTTGAGTAAGGATATTCCTAAATTGTACTGAGCAATTTTACCTGCATTTTGGCCAGAATATTTTTTGGAAATTTGTTTAAATCCTTTGAAAAATCCCAAACTATCTCCATTTATAGCAGATTCCCAATCTTGTTCATCAAATGCTTTTGATTCTGCTTGCCATAGTTTTTCCGTAGCCTCTTCTTCTTTTGGTTCAACAATCATTTGAACGTAAATAAGTTTGTAAGCTAATGCAGCCAATAAAATAGCAAGAATAGCCACAGAATAAAATGTAACTTTCTTT
>Ga0233444_10005968_pt1 | contig 11031 bp, 9 predicted proteins | sample SI_124_October20_6_FD_182792 | JGI IMG/M metagenome (GOLD analysis project Ga0233444, IMG submission 182792) | Seawater microbial communities from Saanich Inlet, British Columbia, Canada - SI_124_October2016_10_MG | ecosystem: Environmental > Aquatic > Marine > Inlet | place: Canada: British...
TGACTAAGCGAATCAAACAATTTAAAGTCTTTCTGTGAACACATACAGTGGCGCAACAAGACTTCGCAGTACATTTATCAATTAGTAATCATACCTGAATCAGAGACTTTAATTGATTTTAAGCCTGTCGGCGGCGACCTCGGCGATTACCTCGTGCTTCTGTACCTGTAGCAGCTGGTTCACGATAAGCCATGATCCAGTTTCTACACTCAGCATCGTGGCCCATCATCAAATCACCTCCACGGATGCCCAGCATCACTTCTTTATGCATAGGATTAGTAATGGCCGACGTCATACCGGCTGTAATTGCACAGGCAATAAAGGCACAGTTTATGCCATTACGATTAGGCAAGCCAAAACTAAAGTTAGATGCACCACAGGTGGTGTTAACCTTTAACTCAGTACGCAGTCGATGTACCAATTCCATCACCTGACGACCTGCAGTATTAATGGCACCAACCGGCATAACCAATGGATCAACCAACACATCACTGGCAGGAATACCATAATCAGAAGCTCGTTCAACAATCTTTTTTGCTACATTAAAACGAACATTAATATCCTGTGAAATACCGCTTTCATCATTGGAGATAACCACTACAGCACAACCATATTGCTTAACCAGTGGCAATACTCGTTGCATTGACTCCTCTTCGCCAGTGACAGAATTGAGCAGTGCTTTGCCTTGGTAGACTTTAAGGCCAGCCGCTAAGGCATCGATAATGGATGAGTCAATACACAAGGGAACATCGGTCAGGGACTGAACCAACTTAATGGTATCGGCCAGGATTTGGGGTTCATCCGCTAATGGAATACCAGCATTCACATCCAGTATATGAGCGCCAGCAGCAACCTGCGCTAGGGTATCTGACTCTACGCGACTGAAATCACCTTGTTTCATTTCTTCAGCAAGTAGTTTTCGCCCGGTGGGATTGATGCGTTCACCAATGACCGTAAAGGGACGTTCAAAACCAATAACAACTTCCTTGGTTGCTGAGCTGATAATTGTATCAGTCATATCTTGATCCTAGTTAACCGTTGTAAAATTTACTGTTTCCAGACTAATATGGATTGATTCATACCACGGCAAAACCTTCAGTATTAAAATTGAACTTCCCGTCTTGTACTTTATACATCCATTCAGCTGATTTTTTTAAACCACCCAGAGGATACAAATGACATTGGCGAATGAGACAGTTTGGATCATCTTTTACACCACGACACAGATCCCGTATTAATATACTTGGCTCGCTGGATGGCGAATTAACGTATTTACCAAATAAGGAATCTTTTAGGGACAACCTGATCATTGTCAATGGATTACGGGTTAGAAAGCGCATAGACGCACCAACACCACAGTTCTGAGCATGGCGCAGTAGATTTTTAACTGTCGCTATACCAGGAATACCAACGTGAATGGGTAATTGATTACCTTCGGTACGAATAGCCTTTTCCCATGTTAATATCGGTGCAGCTGTGAAAACAAATTGCGTAGCAAGGTAAAGTTGCATATCGGTCTGCTGGGCATAGTGATTTTTATCCTGAATTGCGCGGGCACAGTCTGCTGGTGAAATATCAGGACTACCTTCGGGATGTCCTGCCAAGCCTATTTTCTGCATACCGTATTTTTCAAACAGGCCTGTTTGCAGCACTTCCATGGAAGAACTAAAATCACCGACCGGATTATTCACTCCACCACCAATTAAAAGGCCCTCGGTAACACCGGTTTCACCCTGTAAAGCAGCGAGATTAGCTTCCAAAAAAGCTGCCGAAGGTATTGAGCGGGCAGCAAAGTGAGGTACTGGATTAAAACCTTCATCTTTAAGACGACGCACAGTAGATACCGTGTATGCAAAATCTGATCCGGGTAGAAAGGTGACGTAAACTGTACAGCCAGGCCTTAATGTAGTGCGAAAGTCAGCCACCTTGGATGCACCACCTGGAGTTACCTCAATGGAAGTTTTATTCATCATAGCCATAATGGCCTGTTTTTCATTGCAATCAGATACTACCATATCGTTATGTTCCACCAATATGTATGCAATTAGGCCGAATAGCCCCTTGCTTTGATAAGTTTTTTTAGTACTGAATCGGTATACTCGGTTTCCAAACGGGTCAGTGTTTCTGCCAATATAGCCTGTAGATCATGGCCACACGGTTCGCTACAACGCTGCCACTGACTGAGGTAATCATCGGTGCCATGCAATTTGGATTTCATGGCAGCGCGATCAATGGCCTTTTCAAATCGCTCACTCAATGTTTGCCTGACACTCTTACGACCCTGCTTGACGATAACCTGAGCCGGAATGTCCCGCCATTTAATTACAGTCAATGTTGCCATTTAATTACCTGTTTAACTTGTTTCAGTTCGTCAACGAGCTGACCATATCCGGTGTTAATAACCCGGTAATCTAGTCCTAACTGATCAGCAGCCATGCGCCCTTGCTCCACTAGATTTGTCGCTGGGTTCTGTTGCAAATAAACCAGTTCCCGGTAATTGCCAAACAATATTGGAAGCAACTTGGGATGCTTGTTCAAACCCATGCCTTGCATAATTAGTAAATTAAAATTTTGTAGTAGATAATCAGTTACATAAAAACGTCCGGGTTCAGTTTCATGCAACTGTGCAAAACGCTCTGTACCAACAAAAAATTCATAACAGTGAGCCCCTTGCAAGCGACTGATGCCGTATTGTTGCAACAGTTTATCCAATGCACCACCAGTGCCACAATCAGCGTAGGCAACAAAAATATGTTCGTACTCTGCCCGATACTTGCTAATGCGTTCAGTCACTGCTGCAGTAATCTGTTGTGGATAGTTATGCAATGCAGCGGCAATCTGGACAATCTTGACCCGGTTCATACCATTTAGGTTTAACACAGTATGGATTTCGCGTGCTATGGCACCACAGGCGATAATCAAGAGATTCGATGCCTGCCTTTGGGTTTTGCCACAATACATACTGGCAACTAACCTCTAGCGCGCCGTTCAGATATCATGTGTTTAGCTGTTTCTACTGCCACTGCGGCATCACGACAGTAAGCATCTGCACCAACAGCTATGCCAAACTCTTCGTTAAGCGGTGCGCCTCCCACTAGTACAATATAGTCATCCCGAATGCCCTGTTCGATCAAGGTATCAATCACCACCTTCATGTACGGCATGGTTGTGGTCAATAAAGCAGACATACCCAATATATCAGGCTTATGTTCTTCAAGCGCTGATAAATAATTTTCTACTGGATTATTGATGCCAATATCAATGACTTCAAAACCCGCTCCTTCCCACATCATGCCAACCAGGTTCTTGCCAATATCATGGATATCTCCCTTTACCGTTCCGATAACCGCTTTCCCAATGGGTTCAGCCCCTGTCTCTGCCAGTAATGGCCGTAAAATAGCCATACCTGCTTTCATGGCATTGGCTGCCATCAGCACTTCGGGTACAAACAAGATGCCGTCACGAAAATCGATTCCAACAATATTCATGCCACTAACTAATGCATCATTTAATACGCGATCCGGTGTCCAATCACGATCTAAAAGAATCTGGGTGCCTTCGGCAATTTCTTCGTCAAGACCATCGTACAAATCATCATGCATCTGCTCGACCAGTTCATCATCACTTAAACTGCCTAAATCAATGTCTTCATCATACTGATTATCTGACATAAATATTACTCCTAACCAACATTAAGCCAATCTCAAGCCACCACCTTGGCATTGAGCAGTTTATGATAATGTTTTTTTAAGCTAGATTAGCAGTTAACAGCACTACATCTGCCTCACTAACGACTTACCATTATCGAAATGCGACTCTCTCTAAATCACAGTAAATAACGCTGTTGATATCTCAATTTCAGTTCTAATTTAATCAGTACCTGGCCAATATCATGTCATTCGGTGTATTACAGTGCCAATGGACATTTACATTACTGTTTCATACTTTAATAACCTGATTAGGTCTGCATATTACACAGTATAAACAGTCTTTAAGCTCTCTATTGCAACAAGTGGGTACAAGGCAATGCTCATCAATCAATCCGTTGAGGCACTGCACACTTAACCAGATCTGTACCAAAAAACATCAAGCATTTCCCAATAATCACTAATAGCTCATCCATTAGCATTCCAGAGGGTAAGCTGGCAGAGCTGTTTTGGTAACATGTTGTAGCATGCGAACCACTTGGCATGAGTAGCCAAACTCATTATCGTACCAGATGTAAATGACACAGCTTTTACTACCGTTGGCAATAGTGGCTAATCCATCCACCACACCAGCGGCTCGCGAACCAACAAAGTCACTGGAAACGGCTTCTGGCGAGTTAGTGTAATCAATCTGCTTTTGTAGTTCTGAATGCAAGGCAATATGGCGCAGATAATCATTCAGTTGCGCTTTGTTGACCAAAGTATTCAAATTTAGATGCAAAATAGCCATTGAAACATTCGGAGTAGGAACCCGAATGGAACTACCAGTCAGCTTGCCAGCCATTTCCGGCATAGCTTTAGCCACCGCCTTAGCTGCTCCAGTTTCTGTCAACACCATATTCAACCCCGCTGCGCGACCACGGCGATTACCCGGATGGTAATTATCAATTAGATTTTGGTCATTAGTATAAGCATGTACCGTTTCCACATGGCCATTAGCCACACCATATTTTTGATGCATGACTTTTAGCACTGGCGCGATGGCGTTTGTAGTACATGAAGCTGCCGACAGGATGGTATCATGATGATCAATATCAGCCTGATTGACTCCCATAACGATATTCTTGATGCCTTTGCCTGGAGCAGTTAATAATACTTTGCTGACGCCATTAGCGCACAGGTGTAAAGCTAAACCACTTTGATCACGCCATTTGCCAGTATTATCAATCACCACTGCATTGCTTATACCGTATGCAGTATAATCAATGGTATCCGGTGTATCGGCATAAATCACTTTGATTACATTGCCGTTGGCAATCAGCGTATTGTTTGCTTCATCCACACTAATGGTACCCTGAAAGCTGCCATGCACCGAGTCACGACTTAGCAAACTGGCTCGTTTCAATAAATCATTGGCACTGCCTTTACGTACCACCAAGGCCCGCAGGCGCAAGGACTGTCCACCTCCAGTTTTGTCAATCAGCAAACGGGCCAATAACCGACCAATACGACCAAACCCATACAACACAACATCGGTATGTGATTTATCATTATTGTATTGTTCCGCATGTGCCATAGCATCACTGACATAGTCAGTCAAATCCTGGCTACCACCATGCTCTTTGAAACCAGTTGCCAATTTACCAATATCAACATGAACATTGGTTAAATTAATTGACTGCATAGCTTGTAGAACAGGATAAGTATCAAAAACCGATAACTCTTGGTTTTCAAGCTGGCGTACAAACCGATGGGATTTCAGGATGCTAATTACCGAGCGATTAGCAACTAATTTGCCATAAACTGATATTTCCACATTATGATCACGATATAACTTACCAATCAGCGGAATCATCGCCTCAGCAATAGCCTCTCGCTCTTTCCAATCAGAAAACACTTTTTCTTGGTTCACAAAGACCACCCTCAGTCAGAAAAAATAAATTGGTCATGGTACAATTGATATAGGCAATCTCGCAATTAACAGCTGCCCGAGTTATAAAATACTGATGGCAACTAATGCATAGATTATACAAATTCATCATACCCTGTATATGGAAAAAAACGCGCCATCCAATAAATATAAATTGTCATAAACTACTGGATTTGCAGCATTGATGATGCCGATAAACCAAATAATTTAGGTAATGGCACCAAGTTCATTATATTATCTCTTGTTTCAGTGATAGACGGCAATTATCGCATAGTGTTACAGCACTAGAAAATGCTGCTTTTGACACTTTTTAATACCATTTAATACTGCATGATAATCCTTGAACCACTACAATAGCACGCAGGATCATCTATAACAGTTAGGCCATCACTTAATATCAATTGAGACTCCAATATCTTGTTGTTTTCCCTACCATCACTACCCTGTAATGCCAAAGACAAACGCGTTTGGGGGCAACTACATGCAGCTGCACATGCATTAGCTATTGCTGAAATCACTGTAGCTGCCAAAAAGCCTGTTCTAGCGCTGGTTAAAGATACTAACGATGCACATCGCCTGATGAGCGAGCTTAGGTTTTTTCTGGCTGAAACCAAACTCCCGATTTTATTACTGCCAGATTGGGAAATACTGCCTTATGATACTTTTTCAGCACATCCAGATATTATCTCTGAGCGCATCAGTACCCTGAATCAAATCAGCCATTTACAACAAGGTGTGATTGTCGTGTCCCTGGCAACACTGTTGCACCGACTGCCTCCGAGTGATTACCTAAATGGCACCTGCTTTGATTTACAGGTAAAACAAAAGCTAGCCCCAGGAGCATTTCGATGTCAATTGGAACAAGCTGGATACCAGTATGTTGAAACTGTTTTTCAACCAGGAGAATTTGCTTTACGTGGTGGTTTACTGGATGTATATCCTATGGGCAGCCGCGAGCCTCTGCGGATTGAATGGGTTGATGACGAAATTGAAAGTCTACGTTACTTTAATACTGAAACACAACGCACCACCGTGCTTATCGAAAAGTTCCGTTTACTGCCAGCCCGTGAGTTTCCTTTAGGGCCAGCGGCCATCAGGCAGTTCCGCCAAAACTGGGGCGCTATATTTGATGTTAACCCACAAGCCTGTCCAGTATACCAGGACGTTAGCCAGGGCATTACCTCTGCTGGCATAGAATATTATATGCCACTGTTTTTCGATAACATGGCACATTTGTTTAATTATCTGCCACCTAACACCCTGTTGATTCATAGTGATAATCTTGAGTCGCAAGCACAGCAGTTCTGGTCAGAGGTGATTCAACGCTATGATGATTATCGACATGATCTTGAGCGTCCCTTATTATCTCCTGAACAGCTGTTTATCCGAGTCAATGAGTTATTTGTTTTGTGTGCCCAATGGCCCAGGATACAGCTACAGCAAGCTGCTACTCACAATTCTGGGCTAGCTAGCGGACACCATAACTTCAACAGCTGCAGTAATCCAAACCTGGCCATTAATAATCAGTTAAGCCAACCGTTATCAGCATTGCAGGGACTATTGGAGCAGCCTAATCAAAAGATACTGGTTTGTGCTGAATCAGCTGGCCGTCGCGAAAGCCTACTGGAGTTATTTAAAAATCTGCGTCAACAGCCGGTTCCAGTGGCTGGATGGCAACAATTTATTAACCAAAAAACCACGTTTGCCATGACCATTGCAGACCTTGATCAAGGTCTGCATATGCCGGAAGCGGGGGTCTTGCTTATCAGCGAGACGCAATTATTTGGGCAAAAAGTACTGCAGCGGCGACGACGTAATAAAACGACTGATCCAGGCGAATTTGGCATCCGAAATCTAGCTGAACTGACTTTAGGCCAACCTGTGGTTCATCGGGATCATGGCATAGGGCGCTATCAAGGTCTACAAACCATTACTATTGAACAACTGCCTGCAGAATTCCTGGTGCTAGAGTATGCCGACCAAGCCAAACTTTACGTGCCAGTAGCCAGCCTGCGATTGCTCTGTCGTTACCACGCCTCTGATGTAAACCAAGCGCCACTGCATCGCCTAGGCAGCGCGCAGTGGCACAATATCAAACGCAAAGCAACAGAAAAAATCAAGGATACTGCTGCTGAATTACTGCACATATATGCCCAACGTGAAAAACTTGGTGGCTTCTGTTATCCGTGTCCTGGGTCTGACTACACCCGCTTTGCTAACGCCTTTGCATTTGAAGAGACCCCAGACCAACAACAAGCAATCAATGCTGTATTGAAAGACATGATGGCGAATCAGCCGATGGATCGTTTGGTGTGCGGCGATGTTGGTTTTGGTAAAACTGAAGTCGCCATGCGTGCTGCTTTTCTAGCAATCCAGGGCGATAAGCAAGTGGCTATTTTAGCCCCCACGACCCTTCTGGCCCAGCAACATTATGCTACTTTCAGGGATCGATTTGCTGACTGGCCTGTGAACATTGCTGTGATGTCGCGCTTCCAGACAAGCAAAGAAAATAAAAAAAATCTGTCGCTGGCAGCTCAAGGTCAGCTGGACATATTGATTGGAACCCATAAAATTCTGCAACATGAGACCCAATTCAAACGTTTAGGATTGTTGATTATCGATGAAGAACATCGTTTTGGCGTTCAACAAAAAGAACGTTTAAAAAAATTACGCGCCCAACTGGATATACTCACGCTAACCGCAACCCCTATCCCCCGCACCTTGAATTTATCCATGTCAGGTATGCGTGATCTGTCTATTATTGCCACCCCACCAGCCCGGCGCATTGCTATCAAAACTTTTGTCCGCCAGTATAACCAAAAAATTATCAAAGAAGCTATCCTGCGTGAACTGTTGCGCGGTGGTCAGATCTATTACCTGCATAATGAAGTTAAAACCATCAATACGGTAGCCGAACAGCTCCAGCAACTGGTTCCTGAAGCGCGCATTGGTATTGGACATGGTCAAATGCGCGAGCGCCAGTTAGAACAGGTAATGCGTGATTTTTATCACAAACACTGCAATGTGCTGGTCTGTTCCACCATTATTGAAACTGGCATTGATATTCCCAACGCCAATACCATCATTATTGAGCGAGCCGACAAGTTTGGGCTAGCTCAATTGCATCAACTCAGAGGGCGAGTGGGCCGTTCTCATCACCAGGCTTATGCCTACTTACTGATACCCAATCCCAAAAATATTACCCGCGATGCCCACAAGCGCTTGCAAGCCATTGAATCAACGACTGAACTGGGATCTGGCTTTACTCTGGCTAGCAATGATTTAGAAATCCGTGGTGCTGGTGCCTTGTTGGGTGAAGAACAAAGTGGACAGATACAAAATATCGGTTTTAGCCTGTATATAGAAATGCTAGAGCAAACGGTCAAAGCCATGCAAACAGGATCAAACACTGATCTTGAGCATACCCTGCCATCAGGCACAGAAGTCAATCTGAATTTACCAGCATTGATTCCAGAATCATACTTACCCGATGTATACAATCGGTTAATGCTCTACCAGCGTATTGCCAATACAACCAATGCCCATGCATTGCAAGAATTGCAGGTTGAAATGATTGATCGCTTTGGTCCATTACCACTATCTGTAAAGAACTTACTGCGACAGACTCAACTAACACAACAAGCGCAGCAATTAGGCATTACACGTATTGACGCCAATGCTAGTTACGGTAAACTTGAGTTTGATTCCAACAATCAGGTGAATCCTACTGCCTTAGTACAACTAGTACAGCAACAACCGCACCATTTTCGCCTTGAAGGTAACGCAAAATTGCGTTTTACTTTACCCGTGAAAGAACCTGAAACACGCTTCCAGTATTTGGAAGATTTACTTAAAAAACTGGCGCAATCATGCTAAGAAAAACTTTACTAAGACAATGGCGCAAGCTATCTACAACATTAATAACTGCAATGTTAATGCACACACCTGCAATGGCTGAAAATGCACGCTGGTATCAGATTGAAGTGATAGTTGCGCAGTCTTCTGGCATTAAAGACGGTGGAGAACTCCTGGACCGACAAGCACCTATTTACATTCGTAATAAAGGTCAGCGTCTGACTAGATTAAATGCTTTTAAAAAGCAGGTGCGGGCGCTTGGCATAGCAGATCAGGATAACCAAAGTGAAATAGCTGATGTCACTAGCAACGTGTTGAACACCAAGGCAGCATCAAGTACTGCTGCCAAAAAGAGAACTGTAACTAAAGCAGTTGCATTACCTAGCCTAGACAACACACCATACGTTGCGCTACCTCCAGAATATCGTCAGCTAAACCATTTGGCCCGTCGTCTAAAATCTGCCAAAAACTATTCTGTGCTCTACCATGAAGCTTGGCGCCAACCATTGGTTAAAACAGCAAAAGTAGACTGGATAGAGTTAAAAACTGGTGCTAAATCAGGTGGACGTCATACCCTGGAGGGACGCATTGGCTTGCGGCTAGGTAATTTTTTACATATTCATACTGAACTATTGCTGAATAAGCTCCGTAAACAAGGTCAGAATTCGTCACAAAAAACTAATAATTTGATTTTAGCTCAGTATAAACTTTGGGAACAGCGCAAGGTACGCAGTAATGAGCTAAATTATTTTGATCACCCACGTTTGGTCGTACTGGCTAGAATTATACCTTTTGTACCCAGCATGACTTAAGCCAGGGTATCAATCGCCAAAATATCACTAAGTGGTAATGATTAGAACGTCCACAAGCCAGTCATTGCACAAGACTCAGGTCTTTCAGGAACAAGCACTTTAAAAGACTGAAGCTGCAAGCCCGATTAAAAAGACAATATGTTGCTGTCATAAATTCCAGTCATGATACTAACTATATTAAGAATATTTGTTTTAAAAGCAAAAGGACTATACTGCTCAAACGAGTACAATCAAACACAATATAGTGGCTAAATTAGTCCCCGGTAACACATGACAAACTGCTGTTTATGCATGTTGGTTAGATGGTTCTGGCACCATTACCGGGGTATTTAGATGCAATGTTTGTGTTGGATATGCAAAGGACGCTCCATGTTCAGCCACAATTGTCATAATACGGTGCAAAATATCTTGCTTAATATCATGGTATTGTTCCCAGTGAGTGGTTCTGGTAAAAGTATAGACAAAAAACTCTACACTGTGGGGCGCAAAGTTATTTAAATTAACCATCAAGGTTTTGCTATTATCGATAGCTGGATGCTGTAACAACATTCTGCGAATCGCATCAATAATTGCTTCGATCCGGTTACTATCCTCATAACGTACGCCAAAATTTTCATAAATACGGCGGTTGCTCATGCGAGATGGATTTTCGACAGCAATGTTGGCAAAAGTTGCATTAGGCACATACAAGGGACGCATATCAAAGGTTCTGATCCGAGTAATACGCCAGCCGATATGTTCCACTATACCTTCAATATCCTTGTCTGGAGAACGGATCCATTCACCT
>Ga0233444_10005969_pt1 | contig 11030 bp, 13 predicted proteins | sample SI_124_October20_6_FD_182792 | JGI IMG/M metagenome (GOLD analysis project Ga0233444, IMG submission 182792) | Seawater microbial communities from Saanich Inlet, British Columbia, Canada - SI_124_October2016_10_MG | ecosystem: Environmental > Aquatic > Marine > Inlet | place: Canada: British...
CTATGAAAGAAAGTAAAACATTCCTAAATAAAACAAAAAACATTGCAAAAATTCCGAGCATCACTATTCCCAATGTTAGTATTTGTGATTTAAATAAACTTTGTAGTAAATTATTAAACAAGATAAGGACACCTGCTAATTTATATTCTTCTTTTTCTAAACCTAATTTTGTATTTAATTCATAATTAATTTTATTAATTAAATCATTTCTTCTTAAATTTTCTAAAGAATCTTTTATTCTAACGCTTATTCTTGCCTCATCTTTTTCAACAGAAATATAGGGTAAAACTATTTCATTTTTTATTGCTTCCGGTATCTTGCTATATAAAACAGCTATTTCTAGACTTTGTAATTCTTTATTATTTAAATCTTCTGCTACTCTTAAAATAGATCCAAATGAGAGCACTTTTCCAATTTGAGGCAGAGAGTCCAAGTAATCATGGACCTTAATAATTTTATCCATTTTATCTCTTGTAAACCAATATTTTGCTTTATCCTCATTAGTATTATTTTCTTCTTCCCATTCATTGAATTCATCTTCTTCAACATTAATTTTTTTTTGTTTGATTGGAAATTTTAAAATAATATTTAGAGGAGTGGTTCCACCTAAGTCTTCATCAATCTTTTTCATTCCCTTATAAATTTCTGTTTCTTTATCAAAATAATTTATAAAACTATTTTCAACTTCAAGTTTTAATATACCAATTATACTAAACATTATAATTATTATGGTAGATCCAAATATTAAAATTTTATTATTCTTAGTAAAAGCACCTAATGTAGATGTAATTATAGATTTTTCCGTATCCTTAATATTTGTTTCATTATCTAATGAAAAAATATTTAATAAAGAAGGAAGTAATAAAAATGTTACTAATATTGAAATTATTAATCCCAATGTCATCATCCAACCGAAATCTATAATTGGTTTTATGCCACTAAACACTAAAGATAAAAAAGCACATATAGTTGTTAAGACTGTGTAAAGGATAGGAAGCATCATTTTAGTACTAGCTTCTAAAACAGCTTCATCTTTTTTAAGTTGAGGAAATTCTTTTTTTAATTGTAAAAATCTTACAGTTACATGAATATTCATTGCCATGTTCAGAATTAGCATTAAAGCAATAAAATTTGATGAGATTACTGTAACTTTCCACCCAATCAATCCCAATAAACCAATCATTATGATTACTGATGTGGCACAGCCCAATAGAGGTATTGCGACCCATTTAAAGTTTCTAAAAATTAACCAAAGAGTAAAAATAATAAAAATAAACACACCTATTCCAAAAACAATTATATCGCTTTTAATATAACTCATCATATCATCTGCAATCATTGGAATTCCTCCTAGATGAATTTTTGCATTTTCTCCATATTTGTTTATTACATCTCTAATTTCATTAATATTTTGATGATTTCTAACATTATACAAATTTTTATACTCCTCATATTCTTTAAGAAATTTTTTATAGTTTTCTTTATCTTTTTTTGACAAACCTGTTTCAACAGATTGATTAAAATATTTATCTTTAATTTTTAAATACTCAGCTAATCTTTCGTCTTTTTTTAAATAAACAACAATTCCTGAAGTTTTCCCATCTTCACTAATAACGTAATTTTTATAAATAGGACTATTGATAATTTCATCAAATCCTCTTTTTCTATCAATTTCTGGATAAGCTAGAGTTTTGTAATTTATTAATCTTTCCATTAAACTTTCATCTGTGCTTTTTAAAAGAGGGACATCAATAATTGTTACAACATTATTTACCCATGTTAACTTCTCAATTTTTGATTTAAGTAATTGCAGGTTAAGAATTGTTTCTTTTTCAGTAAAATTTGTGATTGGTGAATAAGTTAAAACTAAAAAATCTTTTGAGCCATAGGTCTGGTTTACTTCTCTTAAGTATTGAAGATCTGGATCACCTTCTAACAAAAGAGCATCAGATGAAGCATCAAGATTAAAGTTTTTAGCCTGATAAAGAGACACGCCAACTATAATTGATAAAAAAACCAAAGTTATCTTGGAAAAATCGATGACAATTTTTTTATAAATAAAAGAAAACATCAGGATATTTCAGATATATCTGAATTTTTTTATAACTAAAGCTAAAATTAATACTAATTTTTACTTAAATCTTTGAATTTAGTATAAATCCCTTCAAATTCCACCTTAACGGTACCTGTAGGTCCATGTCGTTGTTTGCCTAAAATTATATCAGCTAAACCATTCACATCATTCATTTTAGATTGCCATTCAGCATGCTCTATAGATCCTAGTTTTGGTTGTTTATTTTCCAGGTAATAAGCTTCTCTATAAACAAACATTACTACGTCAGCATCTTGTTCAATAGATCCAGATTCTCTTAGGTCTGATAATTGAGGCTTCTTATCATCTCTAGACTCTACTGCTCTTGACAATTGAGATAAAGCCAATACAGGAACTTTAAGTTCTTTTGCTAAAGCTTTAAGTCCTTGTGTTATTTCTGAGACTTCCTGAACTCTATTGTCCCCTCTATTATTTGAATTTGGCGCTCTCATTAATTGAATGTAATCAACTACAATCAAGTTTAAACCAAATAATCTTTTAATTCTTCTAGCTCTATTTGACAGTGTAGATATTGTGATAGCAGGTGTTTCGTCAATATATAAAGGAAGATTATAAATATTTCTTGAAGTTTCTATGTATCTATTTATTTCACTTTCTGTAACTTTTCCTCTTCTGATATCATCTGATTTAATTCGTGCTTGTTCTGACAAAATTCTAGTTGATAACTGTTCAGATGACATTTCTAAAGAAAAAAAAGCTATAGAGGATTTTTCCTGTCTACTTAAAAGATTTTGAGCTGCATGGTAGGCAATATTTGTTGCAAGGGCAGTTTTACCCATACCAGGTCTACCAGCTAATATTACTAAATCAGATTTGTGTAAACCTCCAAGTTTTTCATCTAAATCCGTTAAGCCCGTCGGTACACCAACAATTCCTTGATCACTTTTCATTGCTAATGTAGCCATTTCAATAGTTTGATCTAAAGCTTCATTAAACTTAAGGAACGATTGAGAAAAACTACCTCTTTCAGCTAAATCAAAAAGAGATTTTTCTGTAATTTCAATTATATTTTCTGCATTCTGTTCTTGGGAATTAGCATTCAAAGTATCTGATGACAATTTATCTGAAATTAGCACCAATTCTCGTCTTAAATACATTTCATGAATAACTTTTGCATAATCAACTGCTTGTTTTGCTGACCCTGAAAATCTAGTTAGTTTAACTAAATACTCAGTGCCCCCAACCTCAATAAGCATATTATCTTTTTCGAAAAAATTTTTTAAGGTTATTGGATTAGCAATCATTCCTTTATTGTTAAGATTTTCAATAACTTCATAAATTTTTACATGCGCAGGATCATAAAATATATTTGGACTGATAATTGTTGAAACTTCATCAATAATGTCATTATTAACCAAAATCGAACCTAATAAAGCTTGTTCAGCTTCTAAATTTGAAGGTTGTTTATTTTTAGTTGTGTTTTGAAGGGATTTTATTTCTTTCACATTCTTATAATAAGTGAAAGTTCTTTTCGATAAAGAAAAAAGTTACACACCGTATTTTATGCTCTGTGGAAAAGTTACTTAGATTGTATTTTATCTATTTTAATTGAAATGTTAGCTGTAACTTCAGAATGGAAATTTATATCAGCTTTAAATATACCTATTTTATTCAAGTCTTCTTTTAATATTATCTGTGAGGGACTAACTTCTGCGTTAGCAATTTCTTTAATAAGATTAGTAATTTCTTTTGGTTTTATTGAACCGTATAATTCACCGTTTTCTTTACTTTCTTTATTAAATTTAAAGGTTTTGTTATTTATTAGCTTTGCTATCTCTTTAAATTTATTTTTAGTTTCAGTATTTTTTTTATTTAATTCATCTTTTTTTTTTGAAACAAGTTCTTCATTTTCTTTATTAAACCTTAAAGCTTTTCCTTGTTTCAGAAGAAAATTTCTTCCATAGCCATTCTTAACACTTACTTTATCACCAATGTTTCCTAAGTTTAGAATATTTTCTAATAAAATTATTTCCATTTTATATTAATCCTAAAATTTTAGCTTTTTTAATTTCTCTAGTTAATTTTTTTTGTTTACTAAAAGATACAGATGTTATCTTTGAGGATATAATTTTTCCATTATCTGATATATATTTTTTTAATAAAGAAACATTTTTATAATCAACTATTGGAGCATTTTTAATTGAAAGAGGACATTTTTTTGAAAATTTACCATCATTTTTTTGAAATAAACTTAACTTGTTAAGTGAATTTGAATTTTTTTTTGGAAATTTTTTATTTTTTCTTTTCATTCTATTTATTCTTTTTTGAAAAACTCATTCTCAGTATCTAATTTTTTGTATTTAACTGTTAAATGTCTAATTATTGTTCCATCTATCTTAATTTTTTTTTCTACATTTTGTATTGTATTCTTATTTCCTTCAAACTTATAGTGGATATAAAAGCCTTTATTATAATGTTTAATTTTATTAGCTAAATTAAGTAAACCCCACTCTTCAATTTTGATTACTTTACCGGATGATGTATTGATTACATCGTTGTATTTATCCTTTAAATCTTTTAATTCTTTTTCAGCTAAATCCTGTTTAGCAACTATAGTGTTTTCGTAAAAAGCCATAATTTGTTGTATTAATTAAGTTTAATTAATTATTTATAAAAACTGGTTTATACTATAATGAAGAATTATAGCAATACTTATAATTATTGAATAAAATTGAATAAATGAACGCTTTATTATTTCCAGGTCAAGGGTCACAAATAGTCGGTATGGGATCCGAATTTTATGAAAACTTTGATATTGTGAAAACAATATTTAAAGAAGCTGATGAAAAGTTAAATTATAACATTTCAAAAATAATCCTTGAAGGGCCAGAAAATGAATTACAATTAACTCAGAATACCCAACCAGCAATATTAACAGTTAGTTATTCAATTTTTAAAGTTTTAAAAGAGGAATTCGGTTTTGAATTTAAGAACTTTACTTATTTTGCAGGTCACTCATTAGGTGAATACAGCGCATTAGTTTGCGCTAAGTCATTAAGTTTTAATGATGCAGTATATTTATTAAATGAGAGAGGAAAAGCAATGCAGGAAGCTGTTCCAGTGGGCAAAGGTAGCATGCTGGCTGTCCTTGGAATAAAAGCAGAAGAATTAAACAATATGATTAAAAATATTAATCTTAAGGAAGGAATCTGTGAAATAGCGAATGATAATGCAAATGGACAAATTATAATAAGCGGCGATAAAGATAGCGTGCAATCATTTCAAAATTTATTGAAAGAAAAAAAAATAAAAACTATTCCACTTAAAGTGAGCGCGCCTTTTCATTGCTCTTTAATGAAACCTGCAGCAGAAATAATGAAAAATAAAATTAATAAAGTAAAATTTAACGACCCAATATTTGAAATTATTAATAATGTTACTGCAAGAGTAGAAAAAAATTCTAATACTATAAAAGATTTATTAATTAATCAGATTTATTCTACAGTTAGATGGCGTGAAAGTTTGATAAACATGGAATATGCTGGTGTTAAAAATTTTATAGAAATTGGCCCAGGAAAAGCGTTAATAGGAATGGTTAAGCGAACTATAACAAATTCAAATTGCTTTTCAATTAACTCAATAGCTGATATCAAAAAAATAGAAAATGAATTTAAAAAATAAAAAAGTTTTAATTACCGGAGCTACAGGCGGTATTGGTAATTCTCTTGTAGAAAAGTTTGTTAAATCAGAAGCTATTGTTGTTGCTAGTGGAACTAATGAGGAAAAGTTAAATGATTTAAAAAAAAAATTTTCCAACATTCATATTGAAAGGTTTAAATTAGACAACCATAACAAAATAGATGAATTTGTAGATAAAATAGATAAGAACCTAAAAGGTTTGGACATACTAATAAATAACGCTGGAATCACATTAGACAATTTAGCTATTAGATTAACTGAGGAAAATTGGAAAAAAGTATTAGATATAAATTTGACCTCAAGTTTTTTGATGTGCAAATATGCAATTAAAAAGATGCTAAAAAATAAATATGGGAAAATAATTAACATTACTTCAGTTGTTGGACATACTGGAAATTTGGGGCAAGCTAATTACGCTGCATCTAAAGCAGGCATTATTGCTTTTTCAAAAAGTTTGGCAATGGAATATGCTAAAAAAAATATAAATATTAATTGTGTTTCACCTGGATTTATAAAAACCGAAATGACCGATCAAATAAATGATGAATTTAGAAAAGTTCTAATAAGTAAAATTCCATCAGGTGATTTAGGTAAAGCTGAAGATGTTTCTAATTGTGTAGCTTTTTTAGCCTCTGATATGGCCAGCTATATAAATGGAGAAACAATACATGTTAATGGTGGAATGTATATGGCTTGACAATTCTGATTAATAATCTATTAAGAAAATAAACATTCTAAGAAAGGAATTCATGTCAGACGATGTTAAAGGAAAAATAAAGAAAATAGTAGCAGACCATCTTGGTGTTGAAGAAGAAAAAGTAACAGAAGAAGCAAGTTTCATAGATGATTTGGGGGCAGACAGTTTAGATACAGTTGAACTAGTAATGGCGTTCGAAGAAGAATTTGGATCAGAAATTTCTGATAGCGAAGCTGAAAAAATTTTAACTGTAGGTGATGCAATTAAATTTATTGAGAATAAATCTAGCTAATAAAGTTATTTTTTTTAAAGATGAGTAAAGATGGAGAAAATATCATGGTTATATTATCCTCTCCGTCTGGTGTAGGTAAAACTACAATAACAAAAAAAATTCAGCAAAAATATAATTCATTTAAAATATCAGTATCACACACAACAAGGCCACCTAGATCGAATGAAGTGAACGGTGTTGATTATCATTTTGTTACAAACAAACAATTTGAAAAGCTAATCAATAAAGATCAGTTTTATGAACATGCTAAGATTTTTAACAACCGATATGGCACTTTAAAAAAAAATGTTGATAACGGTATACATAATAATGATATTATTTTTGATATTGACTGGCAGGGAACAAAACAACTTACAAAATTTAAAAATTTAAAACTAATCAAAATTTACCTAATTGCGGAAAATAAAGAAGAGCTAAAAAAAAGGTTAATTAAAAGAAATCAAAATACTAGTAATGAAGTCGAAAAAAGATTTAAATCATTCGATGATGATGTAAAGCATTGGAAGGATTATGATTATGTTATTATTAATAAAAATTTAGATGTATGCTTTAAACAAATAGAAAAAATTATTGCAATTAATAAAAAAAATTTTTTATCTTTTCTCATATAGTTTAGCTATGCTATAAAAAATCTCTGGTTCTATTTCAGCAGGTCTTAAGTTGAGTTTTAGATTATTAATTGATGATATATCTTTTTTAGAAAGTACTTTTTTAATATTCTTATTTATCATTTTTCTTTTATTAGAAAAAATTATATTTGTGATTTTTTCAAGATTGCTAATATCTTTTAAAATTATTGTACTTAGTTGTGGTTTAAAATGAATAACTAATGAAGTTACTTTTGGTTTTGGTAAAAAACAACTAGGTGAAACTAAAAATTTTTTCAATATTTTAAGTCTATAACTTGTTAATATAGATAACCTTCCATAATTAGCTGAAGGAAATTTACCTAAAATTTTTTCACCTAATTCTTTTTGAAACATTAGAATTAAATCTGTGAATTTTGGTGGCCACTTTTTAAATTTTAAAATTTTAACAAGTATTTGTGAGGAAATATTATAGGGAAGATTACCAAATATAACTGAATTTTTTCTACAAAGCTTTTCTATATTCAGCTTTAAAACGTCAAAATTATAGATCTTAACTATTTTATTATTTTTATACTTTAAATTTAATTCTTTTGATAAATAAAAATCTTTTTCAATTATAGAGAGTGATTTAGGTTTTTTTTTTACAATTTCATTGGTTAAAGCGCCTTTACCAGCGCCTATTTCAATTATATTTTTGTTTTCAATATCAATAATATTAATAATTTTTTTTATAATATTATTATCGATTAAAAAATTTTGTCCTAATGATTTTTTTGCATACTGCATAGTTAAAATGAATTAATAAATTTTAAACAATTAATTAAACTAGTTGTATCAGCTTTATTTTTTCCAATAATATCTTTAGCTACACCGTGATCTGGAGAAATTCTAATGTATGGTAAACCTAAGGTAATATTAATAGCATTAAATTTAAATAAAGTTTTAAAAGGAGTTAAAACTTGATCGTGATACATACCAACAATAATATCAAATTTTTTGAAGTCTTTTATAAAAAATGTATCTGCAACATAGGGTCCATTGATGTTAATTGTCATTTTCTTGAGATCTGTAATAGCAGGAACAATTATCTTTTTTTCCTCTGAATTTTTTCTTAACTCTGCATTATGAGGGTTTAAACCTAAAATACCGATCTTTGGTTTTAAATTGTAATATTTTTTATACCATTTGTTAATTATTTTAACTTTGTTGATGATTTTCTTTTTAGTAATTTTTTTTGAAACATTTCTTAAATCATCGTGCATAGTGATTGGGCTCACAGCAAGTTTTTTATTATAAATCAACATAGTTTCAGATTTATCTTTAATACCACACTTCAATGAAAGGTATTCAGTAACACCAATGTTTTTTTTTTTAAATAGCTTTTTATCTATAGAGCAATTTATAATTCCACATCTCTTTTTGGTGCTAGCTAATTCATGGGCTAAATCTAAAGATTCTTTAATAAATTTTGACGCTAATTTTTTGGATATATCAAATGTTTTTTTTGAATTTAAATCTATATTTAATATTTTAAGCTCATTTGTTTTAATTTTATCATCTATGCTTTTTACTTTAATAGTTTTAATTTTATAATTTAATTTTCTAAATTGTTTATTAATTAAATTATAATTAGAAATTAAATAAATTTTTTTTTTTTAACTTATTGTTAATTTTTTTCCAACTTTTAAAAATTAATTCAGAATTAATACTGTTTGGGTCACCACTTAACAAAATTATTTTTTTTATCATTACTTGTATTCAATAAGAGAATTATTTTTTATTTTCGATAAATGATTTGCGGAATAAAAATTTAATAATTCATTTTGTTTTTGTATAATTAGATTTTTCTTTAATTTTTCTAAATCTAGATTATCAACTTTTGATATTTTTTTATCTGATAATCTGTAGAAAATTGCTTTTTCAAAACTTTTGATTGGTTTTGCAATATCTCCAATATTTAAATCTTTAATTAATTTATAAATTTGAGTATTTATAGATTTTTCATTTATCCATCCTAAATCACCTTTTTTAACTGACGAAGCAGAAACACTATATCTAGAAGCTGCATTTTCAAAACCAATTTTTTCTATCTGTTCTTTAATAAATTTAATTTCTTCATCAATATCATTGTCTTGACTTTTTTCAATTTCAATTTCTGATAATCTAAATTCAATAATAGAAGATTTATTTTCAACTTGTTTGCGTAAAAGACTCTCTATTATTTTATCATCTATATTTATTTTTTTATTATAAATATCATAAATTAGTTGTTGCCACGCTACTTCAATTTTTATTTCCTCGGTAAAAATTTCAAAATCTAAATTATTTTGTAAAAAATTCTTCTTAAAATTATCTAAATCGTTCAAAGAAATCGACTTTAGTTGTTTGTCAATATTAATTTCATTTAAGTTAGATTTATACTTTAGAATCTCTTTTTTTTTTATTTTCATATTTATTAAAAAAGATAAAGCTTGATTTTTTGTTTTGTTTATATTTTCTTGATTAAGACTTTGATTAGCTAAAAATATTGCAGTCCTAATTTTATTCTTTAATTCATAAGAAGTAACAATGTCATTATCAATTTTGGCAATTATTTTATTAGTTGATGCATTAGCAAAAAAATTATTTGAAATAAATAATAATAAAAAACAAAAAAAATTGATAAGATTTTTCATTATTAATTTATAGAGGGCGAGTCTAATTGACCAAAAGGCACCAGTGTAATTTTAAACATTAAGGAATTTTCAGGCTCAAGTTCAGAATCTTTATAAAATTCTCTTCGATAAACCAATCCTGCTCTCAGACAGTCATTCAAATATTCGTAACTCAAATTATAATATTCTGATGAATTAGTTATCAAGTTTCTCTTAGTTTCAAAACTTAAAGAAGTATTTTCATTCTTTTCAAAGTTTATTTTTGATTTAAAATATTCATTATTGCCTACATGATTCCTTTCTTGTAAATAACTAAAATCTACTTTAACAGGATTTAAATTAAATCCTGCTCCAACTTCATTATAATTTAATTCTTTGTAATTTTGATCAATTAAAAAATCATAGTTAAGTTTAATCTTATCATTTATATTCAAACTACTTTTACCTACAAAATCAGAAACTTTTTCATCTAAGCTAGAAATAGATGCCATCTTTTTGTTCTCTTTATTATTTATAATTTGACCACCGGTGAAACTAAAATCATTATTTTTTCCATCAATTTCGTAGTCAAATCCAATAGTAGCATTTAATCCATTTTCAAAATTATTTATATTATTCAATCTGTTTAATGAAAATAAGTCTGAAGTATTCAACCTCGTACCGTCAGTTTCTTTTCTCATATTTCCCGGTGAATATCTTAAAAGCAATTTGGGTGTAAGATACTGATCTGCGAATCCTTTGATTTTTTTCTCTAAATTGAATTCATTTAATAATCCTATTGCTCCAAAAAATTCGCTTGTAGGTGATTTTTTATAATTATCTATATTTTTTGAATCATAATTTACATTCTTAATTTGTCCCAATATTTTGCTATTTAGGCCATTACTGAGATTAAACTCCTTAAAATTCCAATCAAAATCATTTACCAAAAATTTTGAAGTTTTATTTGTATCATAATTATGAATATTTAAATTTGTTTGTAAATTAATATTCCCAATTACGTTATTATTAATTAAATTTTTATCTAAAGTAATTTCAGGAAGTA
>Ga0233444_10005980_pt1 | contig 11021 bp, 8 predicted proteins | sample SI_124_October20_6_FD_182792 | JGI IMG/M metagenome (GOLD analysis project Ga0233444, IMG submission 182792) | Seawater microbial communities from Saanich Inlet, British Columbia, Canada - SI_124_October2016_10_MG | ecosystem: Environmental > Aquatic > Marine > Inlet | place: Canada: British...
AGGCTCATCAATTACTACCACGCAAACCAAATGCGGTTTGCTAGCTGGAACCATACCGGCAAATATTGCCATATAGCGATCATCCTGATAACCATTTGAGCTAACCTTATGCACTGTTCCCGTCTTACCGGCAACGCGATAGCCAGCTAAATTGGCCAGAGTGCCAGTACCACCTGGTTGCGTGACTGTCTCCATCATTGTGATCACTTGACGAGCCAAACGAGCAGGAATTACTCGCTCTGACTCAATTTGAGTGTCTTGACGTACTAAAGTCAGGGGGTATTTGATGCCATAACTAGCCAAAATAGCATAGGCATAGGCTAACTGCACCGGAGTAACCGCCAAGCCATAGCCATAAGACAATGTAGCCAAATCAATTGGACGCCATAGACTATGCACAGGCAACACACCACTACTTTCACCAGGAAAACCACTTCCAGTTGACTGACCTAAACCCAGACTGGTAAAGGTACGAGTTAAGCTCTGGCGAGGTAAACTCAGGGCTAGCTTTGCAGCCCCAATATTACTCGACTTCGTGATAATACCAGTGAGATTCAGTTCACCATAGTTACGATGGTCACGAATAGTTTTGCCATTGATACGCAAATAACCAGGATGCGTATTCATTTTCGTTTCAGGTTGGTAATGGCCATGCATTAAAGCTGAGATAATTGTCAAGGGTTTAATAGTGGAGCCGGGTTCAAACTGATCCGTAAAGGCTCGATTACGCAGACTTTGAGGTGGCATTTTACTGCGGTTGTTAGGGTTATAAGCCGGCTGGTTAACCACGGCTAATACCTCAGCAGAATTAACATCAAGCACTACAACAGAGCCAGATTTAGCCTGATGTTGCTGAACAACTGCCTTTAATTCCCGATAGGCTACGTATTGCATGCGCAAGTCGATACTTAATTGAAGATCCTGCCCTGGCCTGGCATTTGCTAAAATCTGCCAATCCTTGACCAGGCGACCTTTACGATCTTTCTGAACCAGCTTGAGCCCCGGGTGTCCCTTTAACCAATCCTCATAGGCCAGTTCTAAACCCTCTTGTCCCTCATCATCAACATTGTTGAATCCCACTAGATGAGTCGCCACTTCAGCTGCTGGATAGTAACGCTGAAATTCTTGTCGACTATAAACCCCTGGCAAATTAAGAGCCAACAGGGCCTGGCTTTCAACTGGACTCATATTTCGCTTCAGGAACATAAACTCTTTGGTCTTCATATTCTGCAAACGCTGTAGCAATGGCGCTGGGTCTTGGCCTAAATGACGGGCTATACGTTCAACATCAACAGGGCTAATTTCTTGGGGATTAGCCCACAATGTTAAAACTGGTGCACTGACTGCCAGGGTCTGACTATGACGATCAGTCACCATGCCACGGTGCGCAGCGATAGGTACCTTACGAATCATCCGAGCATCGCCCTGGCGCAGTAAAAAATTACGTTCATGCAGGTTTAGCTGTAGCAAACGACCAATAACCAGCGTCATGCCAACCAATAACAGAAACCATACCCAGCGCAAGCGCCAAGGGTATTCTGTCACAGTCATTGCTTTATCATCCTGATTTGCTGGGGTGCAGGGACCTGCATATACAACTGCTCCCTAACCATTGTTTCAATCCGGCTGTGAGCCGCCCAAGAACTTTGTTCTAGCAACAACTGTGACCATGTAATCTGCAAAGCATCATGTCTTTGTTCTAGCTGATGGAATTGGTTAACCAAGCTACGCGCCTTAAATGAACTGTACACCACCATTTGTGCACTACCAACCACCAACAGTAACAGCACCAACAGTAACAGCAGCCGGTAATGAACTAACTGGAATCCAGTTTGGTTAATTCTTTGTCTTAATCGCACACCCAAATCGTCCATCAAGCAATTTTCTCCGCTACTCGCATCACGGCACTGCGTGCACGGGGATTGTGAGCAACTTCTGCGGCACTCGCTCGGTATTTTTTGCCAACTAAACGCAAACGACGACACAGTTCGCGCTCAGTAAATGGCAATCCAGCAGGTAGGTTCTGATCGCCTTTTACATGAGTGCGCATAAAACGTTTTACCAGACGATCTTCCAGAGAATGGAAGCTAATCACCACTAGGCGACCACCAACTCGCAATCCTTCCAGAGCCTGTTCCAGCACTAATTGCAATTCATCCAGTTCACCATTAATCTGGATACGAATACCTTGGAAAGCTCGAGTCGCTGGATTTTTTCCCTGCTCCCAACGGGGGTTAGCAGCCGCGACAATAGCCGCTAACTGGGCAGTACGTGTAATTGGCTGATACTGCCGCGCAGCGACGATAGCTCGAGCCATACGGCGTGCATAACGCTCTTCACCATAGTGGTAAAGCGCATCGGCAATTTCTGCCTCCCTAGCTTGGGCTAGCCAATCGGCTGCGGACAAGCCAATCTGTGAATTCATGCGCATGTCTAATGGACCATCCTGGGTAAAGCTGAAACCACGTTCAGGATTATCCAATTGCGGTGATGAAACCCCTAAATCAAGCAAGATGCCGGCAACTTTACCGTGCCAACGACGCTGTTGCAATACTGAAACTAAACTCGCAAAAGACTGATGTTTAATAGTAAAACGGCTGTCGCTTTCCCAGGCTACAGCTGCTGCAACAGCCTGAGGATCCTTGTCAAATGCCAGTAATTGCCCAGTTTTACTGAGTTGATCAAGAATCAAGCGACTGTGCCCTCCTCGCCCAAATGTAGCATCCACATAGTGTCCTGCCGGCTCAGTTATCAATAAGTCTACAGCTTCATGCAACAACACTGTTTGATGTTGATAATCATCGTTCATGCAACAAACCCAGCTGCTATAATCATATCCATGTACCTAGAGCGATAGGTTTTGCATCATGTCAGGCATTACAGCAGTATCATTGAATGCCTGCAGGTAAGCATCGCGCCTCATATGCCACAAGGATTCACTCCATAATTCCAGTTTTTTACCCTGTCCCAACAAAATAGCCTTCTTATCCAACTCAGCATAATCACGTAATAATGCCGGCAACAGAATTCTGCTATTACTGTCTAATTCAAGGTCAGTTGCATGACCAATTAACAGACGTTGAATACGTCTTGCAGCCGGATTAAAGCTAGGTAACTGCTCCAACTTTTGCTGGATCAGGTCCCACTCAAGCAATGGATAAATCATCAGACATGGCTCTTCGGTATCAATGGTGACCACTAACTGACCATTACAGACAGCATTGACCCGATCACGGTAACGTACAGGCAAGACCATGCGCCCTTTGGCATCCAAATTAATTGCCGCTACGCCTCTAAACATTGCTTACAAAACCTGATTAAACTTGAAAACCACTATTTAACATAAAGAACCATAATTGCCCACTTTTACCCACTTAGTACTATAAGTAGGTCAACAGTATATTGCAAGTGGCAATTATTGGTACGTGAAAAAAGCTTTTTCATAAGCAAAGTGCATGGCATAACAAACCGCAATTGTCGATGCAGACTAGTCCATATTTTCTGTTATGCGGTCCGAATATCCAAACCAGAAACTGATGTGCTAATAGTTCCATATCAACATCAAGCACTTCATCTACTTTGGATACTTGAGCAGGAGGCATCTATTACTTATTTTACTAACGTAATCCATTAGATAATTTATAAGCACAAGTGATTTTGGTAGTGTCAAATATCTTTAGCACTTTTGGTTTCCAAGCGACGACGTATCTCTCGTATGGTGTGCTCCAGAGGATTATTCGTGTGCAGCTTAATCCAGTGGCCATCAGAAAAACCGTAATCGGTCAACATCTCATGCCCGCTCTACTTGAATAGTTGCACTGTCCTGACAAGCTTCATAGCCCACAGGTCAGCGATGATTACCAGTATCTTCTCAGTCACTGCTTTACGATCCTCTTGGGCGTGGATCACCTTGAACATTTTAGTGACATTGCGTACCTTTGCGGATGACTCTTGGCTAAAAATGGTTTAGCAGAATTGAACGAAGCAGCGCTACCATTGAGCATCGGTAAAATCCTCACCAGCACTTTTTACTAGCCCCTGCCAGCATTCAAAAAGATCCGTTGTGCGCCTGATAACCATCGGTCGACCATGAAGCTTGACCAGCCGGAATTATCTGCTCTAAGACCTGTCATGATACCCGGATTTTCGCGCTGGCCATTGGAGATGATACTGACAGCAACGACACATTCCATACCTCGCTTACCCAGCTACGCTTGATAACGACCTCATTAAAAAAGACGTAAGGATGATCCACTTCAATCATGCACTGTTGGCAATTATAAATCTTCTTATTCAGGTTCGATCCAGGGCCATGGCTGAATCACTAGCCAATTAATATTGAGCAATATTGCAGTGCATAAGCATCAGACTTGATATTAGAAATTGAGAATGTCTGTCGGGAGAGGAATAAATGTAACTTTGGTTTCAGAGCAATAAGGACATACTGTGCAATGCTATAATGCGCTAAACAGGTCACTAAACATGCTGTACGTTAACACTGTTTATCTAACTGCTGAGAATTAACATGGGCTTTCATTTCATATCAGCAATGATTCTACCTTTATATAAGTATCTAAGTTCCATGGTTGAACCTTTGCCTGGATTTATCGTGTATTGCAATTAGGTGAAATTTTGGGTGGGCCGGCACAATAAATACGACCAAGACATAAAAAATAATGTTCCTAGCATCAGTACCAGAAAGAAAGCTCAGGCATACTGCACCGCAGCTTGTAGCAGCAAAAGCATACCTACGTAATATAAGTAGCCAACCACAAACTACTATAATTACTGGATGATAATATATATGTAAATATATATGTAAATATAAATGCTGTGCTTAATTTCACTGGCTAGCCAACAAATGATATCAATGGGCGATTTCCGGCTGGCCGATAATAGTATGCCTAGAAAGTGCAATAATAGAGTTTGATTTGCATCAAAAAGTCATGGGAGCCCACCGATAAGCCGGGTTCTGTCTTGGGCAGCCATTCATCTTGGACCTGCGTCACCACAAGCCTCCAGCAACCTACCCGAACCCAACGCGGGCCACGCCAACGGGTTCCTATTTGGTCTTGCTCCAGGTGGGGTTTACCATGCCACAACATGTTACCACGTGTGCGGTGCGCTCTTACCGCACCCTTTCACCCTTACCGACATAACTCACGAGTTATATTTAGGCGGTCTTCTCTCTGCTGCACTAGCCGTAGGCTTACACCTCCCAGGCGTTACCTGGCACCTTGCCCTGTGGAGCCCGGACTTTCCTCTACTTCGAATCATACTGAAGCAGCGACTGCCTGGTAGACTCCCAAGTCAAACAGAATACTATCACTGACTTTTAAATTCAAGCTCGTAGACAAAGTCGAATTAGTCTTGGCCAGCCTTAAGAGCCAAAGCCAGTTTATAAAACTTATTTTTTTTGCCTCCAGTAATTTTGGCTGCCATAGCTACCGCTTGTTTGACTGGCAAGCTTTCTAAGAGGCAAGTCAGTAAATGAGTTTCTGCAACTTCTGATAATGGCGGAGTGTCGTTGCCTGCCACCAACACGACAAATTCTCCCCGCTGCTGATTTTTATCCTGCCGTAACCAATGTAGTACTGCCGGGGCTACATCACCATATACTGTTTCAAAGACCTTAGTCAGTTCCCGTGCAATGACTACCTGCCGATTAGGGCCACAAATGGTAACCAAATCTTCTATAAAACTGACAATCCGATGGGGGGATTCATAAAAAACCTGAGTCATAGGCTGGTTACAAGAATATCGCAGCTGTTGTTTTCTAGCATCAGATCGCGTTGCCAGAAACCCATTAAACGCAAACCGGTTGGTAGGCAAACCAGCCACACTCAGAGCGGCCACCAAAGCACACGCACCTACCACTGGTACCACTGGATAACCGGATGCCCGGACTGACCGCACCAGAAAAAACCCCGGGTCAGCAATTAGAGGTGTGCCCGCATCAGCAACCAAAGCCACCTTAAGGCCATTGTGTAGCTGTTGCAGTAAAAATTCAGATCGTTGGCGTTCATTGTGGTCATGGAGTGCCAAAAACTGAGCTTTAATGCCAAAATGGTTCAATAAACGACCTGTATGCCGTGTATCTTCAGCTGCAACTAAATCCACCAGACTCAATATATGCAACGCCCGTGGGGTAACATCATCCAGGTTGCCAATAGGAGTTGCAACCACGTACAGCACTGCATCTGTCATAATCTCAACAACCAATTTTATGCTTTCATATGCTTTTCAGTTATGCTTACTCTAACAATTGCTGCAAAATGCTGTGCATTTGATACAGTCATTGTTAGTCTTATCCTTAACTGCACTAAAACCTATCTGGCTTTATGCTTTTAAAGCCAGTGATGACAAGGATGCAACGTGAACTATTTTTAGGTTAAACTGCTGTATGACAAGTTTACTTAATTATCTAACAATCTGTATCTAAATGACAAACTGACAGCTTTAAAATCCCTTTTGGGGAATTTTATCGACAGAATTGAGGCCTGACAGAGACTGATACAATATCGAAATCATACATGACAATACATGAGTAGGTAAGATGGGCCAAAGTAGTTACATTGTTTTAGTATCTGTCTAACATAACACAAACCGTTTAAGTTGATGGTTCATGCAAATGGAAAATTTTTTACGGTCATTAAATCGCAATGCATTGATGACATCAACAACTTAGTGATTAGAACATGTGTATCTAGCGATGTCTCAAAAATGATCAATCAAAATAAAATGCTGCAAAAGTGCATGAATACAGACAGAACAAGCTATACTCTGATTAGCGAAACGTTCAACCTGCCAGCAACAATTGATTCTATAGTCAATTCCCTAAGGGTGTAGGTCTTTTTAAAGGATATGCACAAATTATATCAAGAGCTAGCTATTGCAAGTTCAACCTTCTGAATATGGATAAAACCAGTTAAATACGGATTACTTTCCATGGTTAACAACACATTACGTTTATCATTCTATCTTTGCGCTTTATTGATACTCAGCGCCTGTCAGCAATCTACTAAGCCAACCATAGGTGCCAATAATAACGTAAAGGCAACCAAGTCCTTACCAATAAAAGTTCCTAAAACTTCGGCAAACATAGATAGTGATACATCAGCTGACCTAACGGCTATGGGGGTGCTGGAACAGCCATTAGTAATTAAACTTGACCTCACTCAAGCTGATTTTAATCACCATAAGGATAAGTTTGAAACCCAGCCGGCAGATCCTTATGGCAGTCAAGTATATCAGCAACTACCATTTGATATGATAAACACGAATCAGGGTAATATGATCCCGCATGCAATGGCAAGTTTTGGCCAAGGCGAGGCAGCTATAGGTGAACCCGGGTTGGAAAACCCAACTCAAATACCTTTGCTCGCCATGCGCCGACCTTCTTTGCCCAACGAAGAAGACGAGTATTATTATGGCTTCATGCAAGAGCAGCTTAATGATTCTGATGCTAAAAAACCTAATGCTTCAGCTGAAGCATTGCTACAACAGGCAAAGCAGTTCCCAACTCGTGAACACCAACACTTACTGTTGCAAGCAGCCAAGCTATTATTAGAGACAAATCACGATCAACAATCAGCCAGCCTGTTAGCACTTATAGAGCCTGCTTGGCTATCGCGCCTGCAGCGAGCAGACTATATGATGTTGCAAGCCATTATAGCACTGAAACAGTCCCACAGCCGCCATGCACTATTCTGGCTGGAACGCCTACAATTGCTGCAGCTAATTCAGACAGAATCTCAATTACATCAACTTCAGTCACTGCTAGCGGAAGCCTATGGTGCCAACGGCCAACCCATGGCAGCAGCTGATGCCTATATTACTTTAAGCCAACAGCAGAATAATATCCCAATAACAGTGATTAACGGACAAATCTGGAGCCAGTTAAAACAAATTCCAGAGGTACTGCTGGAGGAACGAATCAAGCAAAGCAATGATGATTTAAACAAAGGCTGGTACGAATTGGCTCTACTACATCTAAAATACCGGGACCTTAAGCAACAGTTGCAGCAGTTGGAAAACTGGCGTCAAGCAAGATCAAAACACCCCGCAAACCAGTCCCTACCTGAAGAGTTGCAGAGTCTAGCTAAGCTAAGCCAAAAGCGCCCAAGCCGAATTGGTCTGGCATTACCTATGCAAGGCAAGCTTGGCAAACTCGGACAGGCGTTACATGATGGTTTCATGAGCGCCTATTATCAAGCCATGAAAAACGGAGAAAGTCTACCTCAAATCACAATCTACGATACCAGCCAATCCAGCAATATGAATTCGATATACAATCAGGCTCTACAAGATCAGGTAGACCTTATTATTGGCCCACTGGACAAGCAGCGGGTCAAACAACTGGCACAAAAAACTGCTATCCCTATCCCAACATTAGCAATGAACTATATTCCTGACATGCCTGAGAACCAAACACAATTACTACAATTTGGTCTGGCAGTGGAAGACGAAGGAATCCAAATTGCCAACAGAGCTTACAGGGATGATTACCGCAATGCACTGGTGATATTACAGGATGCTTCCTGGGCTGCAAGAACCTTGGCAGCTTTTGCGAAACAATGGCAGCAGTTAGGCGGGAAAATCGTTGGCCAAGTCCGCTTTACTGGTGAACGTGATCACTCTAGCCAGATCAGCCAGCTATTACTTATTGATCAAAGCAAGCAAAGAGCTAAAGAGATGCAGTTGATGCTGAAAGAAAAAATCAACAGCATACCCAGACGACGTCATGATGCCGATTTCATATTATTGCTGGCACTACCCAAAGATGCACGGCAAATTAAACCGATCTTAGCATTTCATTATGCAGGCGACCTGCCAGTATATGCGAGTCACCATATTTATGAAGGCACTGAGCAACCACAAAAGAATCAGGATCTCAATGGTATTGCTTTCACCGATCTGCCATGGGTGCTGCAGGTGTCAGGACAAAGCCGACAGTTGCAAAAAGTTTGGCCTGAACGGAAAAAATACACCCGGCTACATGCGCTTGGATTTGACAGTTACCGACTGCACAACCGGCTACATCAACTGCAAGCAATTAAAGGCAGTCGACTTCATGGAGCTACTGGAGTGCTGAAAATAAATGAACAGCAGCGCATTCAGGCCCAGCTGAATTGGGCTAAAATCAGTAATGGCAAAATTCAGTTGGTTCTTGATAGCCAATGAATATAGGTCGTGAAGCTGAAACATGGGCCTGCCAACACATACAACAACGAAGCTGGCAAATTATAACACGTAATTTCGGCTGGTCGGGTGGAGAAATCGATATCGTTGCTACCCAGGCAGATCAATTAGCGTTTATCGAAGTACGATATCGACGCAATCAAGTCATGGGTGGCGCTATTGCCAGTGTGGATTTGGCCAAACAAAGACGTATCTTGAATACTGCCAAGTTTTTTTGCAGCAATATATCCGTTATCAGAAATATCAGTGCCGATTTGATGTCGTAACTATCAACGGCATACCTGGCACAAAACTTAAAATAGAATGGCTACAGAATGCTTTCCAGTCGATTAATTAAAATCATATCTACATGATTATTTATTGTAGTAAACACTCATATTCATCGCACCAACACAGCCTTTTATGTCATTCAGGCTACGACTGTGGACGATGATAGGCTACCATAGAAAATCTTCATCTTCCCAATTGATAAATATCTATTTAAATACTGGCATTGTAGCAACCATTCACCTTCGTTACTGTTAGTTCTTTTACTAGGGGCTAGAACTGTGTGTATTAATCAGGACTTGATGTTGAAACTGTTTTTCCATAATTACAAATTTTAAATTTAGTCTATAATCAGGCAGGTATCCATGAAATTTCAAGAACGGGTTATTGATCAATTTCACGAGCATATGGGATGCATGGCAGAAAGTGCAGAAAGACTGACACCTGATATTGCCATAGCCAGTAGTATGTTACTTAACTGTTTGCTTGATGATGGTAAGATATTGGTCTGCGGTAACGGTGGCAACGGCGCCAATGGACAACACTTTTGTGCCGGCCTATTAAACCGATTTCAACAGGAACGGCCAAGTCTTCCAGCATTAAATTTAGCGGCTGATAGTGTCAGTCTGATGGCCATTGCTAAAGACAGCACCCTGCAAGATATTTTTGCCACTCAAGTTAGAGCATTGGGGCAAGGTAATGATATTCTGTTGGCCTTATCTGATGAGGGTAATTGCGCTAATGTAGTGCAGGCTATGCAGGCCGCCCATGATCGACAAATGCAAGTTATCATTATTACTGGTGAGTCAGGCGGAAATATGACCTCTTTACTGTACCCCGATGATATGGCCATATTAATACCCACCACTAACAGACCAATCATTTATCAGCTACAATTGGTTATTATACACAGTGTATGTGACTTAATTGAGTTTCAACTTTTCCGGAGTAATGAGTAAATGCAACACCCACTCTTTATCAGCCTGTTTATGGCGCTTGCCTTAACGATGGCCAGCGCCTGTACTCCCACCCTAAGCGATCACCTTATTGTTGATCACAAAGGGCAACGAACACTGGGGACCATGTATAATGACCAGCTTATTGAAATTACGGTTAAAAACCATGCTGTTAATTCATCACTGCTGTTAAAGGCTGCTCATTTTAATGTGACAAGCTTTAACGGCATTGTTTTACTTACCGGGCAAGTTCCTTCAAAAGACGCAAAAATTCTAATTGCATCTAAAGCAAGGCAGATTAGCAATGTGCGTGAGGTACATAATGAAATGACAGTTTCCAAACCTATTAGCATATCAGCCAGGACTAAGGATTCACTGGCCACCACCAAGATTACTGCTCGAATGATGCTTGAAAACAACTTTCCTGTTTCACGTATTAAAGTTATTACTGAAGACAGTGTAGTATATTTGATGGGATTAGTAACCAGCACTGAAGCAAGCTGGGCCGTTAACCTAACTCGTCGTAACAGCGGCGTTCAAAAAATAGTCAAGGTATTTGAATATATAAATTGATCCAAGGTATGGATTAAGATATGC